>Ga0055450_10000042_pt1 | contig 16704 bp, 7 predicted proteins | sample China_Galinas_PW_5_FD_57740 | JGI IMG/M metagenome (GOLD analysis project Ga0055450, IMG submission 57740) | Wetland microbial communities from San Francisco Bay, California, USA, that impact long-term carbon sequestration - China_Galinas_PWC_D1 | ecosystem: Environmental > Aquatic > Marine >... | reverse complement strand
TCTCATGAGCCGCCTTATTCGCCCGGATGATGCGTTTTTCCGGATCTAGGATAATGACCAGATCCTGGATTGCGTCAACAGTTCTCTCCCACTCGTCTTTAGCCAGCTTGATTTTTCTATCGATCTTATTTTTTTCTATCGTGTCCGAAACATCGGTCAGGGATATAATGATTCGGCTCAGACTCCCGTTGCCGTCAAAATCCGGTTGGGCATCCATTTTGACCCAGGCAACAGCATCCGATTCCTCGTATTGAATGCCCACTATTTGCCCCGGTTTCGATTGAGAACCGGACAATACATCTGCTATCGGCGACTCGTTCCAAGGCATAGCGGTTCCATCCGGATTAAGGTATTGCACCGGCAAGTCTGGAAAATTCTTCCCTATTATCTCTTCCCTATTGAAACCAAAAAAAGTAGCCGCTTTGGAATTTGACGAACAAATCCGCAAATCAGTACAACAGACAATAACGGCTAAACCAATTTTCTCTAGTATAGCCGAAAGCTCTCTATCATCGATTTTCATTAATTAAGAAATACTTACATTTCTTTGTTTTGCTTCATTAATTTGTTGTTCATGAATAAACATTACCTGCATTATATAGCCGACACCCGTAATTATACAAGGATAAGGGAGAAATATTATTCTGCTAAATGAGAACAACTGAACGCTATCCCTCAGGCAATCGATCTTGGCCGACTCATCGATTTTTGCAATTTTACTTTAGTTTTCCTTTGCGTTAGAGATATTGCAGCTATTCTTTTGTCTGCCGGAGCGTTTTTAGCAGCGTCGTTGACTCATATTAACAACCATTTTTATTAAAAATTCCATTCACAAACAGGAGGTGCGCTTATGAAAAGATTTCTTCTAATTCTCTTATTGCTTTTTTGTTGGTCGTATATCGAAAACGCTCAGGCATCATCGAACAGACAGGCAAACATTATAACTGCCGAGGAACTCAAAACAATACTTGACACAGCAAAATACCCTTTTGTCGTAGTCGATGCAAGAAATCCCGAAGAATACCAAGAAGTTCATATTAAAGGAGCTATCAATATACCGGTAAATAAATTTCGGGAATTCAAGCACCTTTTACCCAAGGAAAAATCTGAAAAACTGATTTTTTACTGCAACGGGGTAAAATGCGGAAAAAGTAAACGTGAAGCAAAAAAAGCCGAAGAGGAGGGATATACCAACCTCCTGGTGTATGCGGCGGGAATGCCTGTCTGGGAGGAGAAAGGGTATCCGATATATGCAGGGCCCGATTATGAAAAGCACATTGAAACGACGAAACTGATGCCGCCGGAGCTTGAAGATCTGATCAAAAAAGACCCCGCCGACGTCACAGTAGTGGATGTTCGGGACCCTGAGGAATACCATAAGGGCCACATACCCGGAGCTATTAACATCCCATCAAAAGTATTCGCTACAAAATCAGAGATACTTGATAAAAGTAAAAAAATAGTCGTCTACTGCAACTCCGGGGGGAGAAGCTATAACAGTTATCGCAAGCTGATGAAACTCGGCTATAAACATATCTATCAAGCGCTTTATTATGACTGGAAGCACCAGGGACTTCCCGTTGTGAGATAATCCGGCACGGATTGAGCATTTTCCAGAGTCCATCTCGGCAAATTCGATGACTTTTTATGAGAGTATCACATATGCGGGATAGTTCAATCGGCGTCAAGGTCCCGGGAAACAGTGATTCCCGGGGCCTTGTATTCTTTCCTTCCGGACCTGATGTGCTCAATCACATTTTCCGTCAATCTCAGAACGTATCGCCCGGGCAATGCAAGCCAGGCTATAAGGTTTGGTGATATATTGAGATATTCCCAAAAGACTGATTTTCTCCTGGTCCTCTCTGCTCCAATGCCCTGATGTTATCACGGCTTTCTGCTCCGGGCTATGTATCAGGATCTCGGAAAATGTTTCACAGCCATCCATGCCCGGTTCCATGATCATATCCAGAAGGACTAGGTCCACATGTTCATTTTTGATATATTCTACGGCGCTTCGACCGCTATTGACACTGAAAGGCATATACCCGAGTTGCCGAAGGATAGAACAGGCAATACTTCTCTGGCTTTCTTCGTCATCGACGACCAAGATTTTTTCTCCTCTGCCGAGCAGGGATTCCATGAGGCGGCTATCTTTTGCCGCTCCGGCTTTTTCTTCCGATACCGGGAAATATAGCTCAAACCTGCAGCCGACACGATTACTGGCGAGATCGATAAAACCATGATGGTCGCGGACGGTGTTCCAGATCACCGTCAGTCCCAGGCCGGTACCGCTCCGTCCCATCTCTTTTTTGGAATAAAACGGTTCGAATATTCTTGCAATCCCTTCAGTCGGAATCCCTGAACCGTTGTCCGAGACAGAGAGAATCACGTAGTCACCTGGAGGAATCTCTTCATAACCGCGGATCGGCTCGATGATTTTTCGGCTCAGGGTTCTGATGGAAATATACCCATCGTCACCACAAGCCTCTGCCGCGTTGGTCACAAGGTTGGTGATGGATTTTGCAAGGTGGATCGCTGAACATCTCAGATTCGGGAGATCCGGTTCAAGGCCGACATCGACGACTATTCCAGGAAAATCTCGTTGCAATTGCCGATATTCTATAGAAGTTATAAAATTCTTGACGAGCAGGTTCAGGTTGTTCGCCTCTTTTTTACACTTCGATCCGCGGGCAACGGTAAGGAGATCGGCAACAACACCTGCGGCCTGCCTTCCTGCATTGTGAATAAGTTCGATTTCGGGACGAAAAGCATCATTGGGCGACATTTTGGTGAGTAAAAGATCCGGAAAAGTAACGATGCCGCTTAAAATATTATTTAAATCATGAGCCACACTGCTTGCCATAAGGCCAATGGACTCCATTCGCTTGGCATCTGCAAGCTTCCTCTGCAGCTCCAGTCTCTTCTCCTCGGCGATCTTTCGCATGGAGACATCGCGAATAGCCACAACCATATTCTTTCTGTCGTCGATAAACTTTATTCTCAACTCCACCGGAATGATCCGACCGTCTTTATGCCTGGAGTTAAATTCAATTGCTCCAGTGGTATCTTGTTCCACTTCTCCCCTGACAACCGCACAGGTATCCCATTCGGGAATGATTTCCGAGAATGGCATGGCAAACAATTCGGCCTCATCATACCCGAAGAGTTTGCAAATCTGCTCGTTAACGTAAAGTAGCCGGCTGTTCTCAAAAATGGCAATTCCTTCCCACGTTGCCTCGGACAACTTTCGGAATCTCTTTTCGCTTTGTGCCAATTCCCATTTCAGATGTTTGTTTTCAATTCCCCTGGCAATTGTCTCAAGGACCAGTTCCGCCTTGTTCGGTTTGCAGAGAAAATCAAAAACACCGTAGCGCATAGCCTGAATGGCATTATTGACGGTTGCGTATCCGGTCTGAATAATGATCGCAGTATCATAATGGTTCCGCTTGATATATTCTGCGACCTGGATTCCGTCTATATCCGGAAGGTTGAGATCAAGAAGGACGGCATGAAAAAACTCAGCCTGGAGATAAGAAAGTGCTTCTCGGCCGGTTTTGGCAACTCGGACACGGTAATGGTTTGTTTCTAAAAGGAATTGAATACTGGAGCAGTACAACGGTTCATCATCAACAACCAGTATCGAATGTTGCATAAAGATTTCTTTCAGCCCCCTGTGTTAGGCTGCAATCATCCATAATGGAATATAACTTTGACCCGTAAAACATCAAGCTATTTGAAAAATATCGATAAGTCAAATTAATTTTGTAATAATATTGGCTTCTCCAGGCAAATTTCCCCAAAATCTCCTGCCCTGTATTTCCCGCATTAAATTCCAGCTTCGTCAAAATTCCTGAACGGAAGGCCTGCAAACAATGTCTTAAACCGGTAAAGTGAAGGTGAAGATCATCCCGCCTGGTTGTTTTTTGATGCAATGTAATTCACCTCCCAACTGCTTTGCGAGCTTCCCGGCGATTGCAAGCCCCAGTCCTGCATGTCCCTCTTCTTTTGTTGTTATACCGGGTAAAAATATGTCCTCAACATCAGCAAAGCCGACCCCAGGGCCGGTATCTTCGACAGATATCTGCACTTTTCTCTCCAAATCCGCTGAAGCTTCCATGACCTTTGCACCAACGGAAACCAGACCCTCTGTTTCTATGGCCTCAATGGCATTTTTTATGAGATTACTGAGGATTTGTCGTATCTTGACTCCGTTCGATGAAATGACCGGAAGCTCTTCCTGCCGGCTCAAACCAAGATCAATCCCTTGCTTTTGCACAACGGATTGCCGAAAGAACGTTACGACATCTGCGAGTAAAATATTCAAATCAACCGGCTCTAATTGCAGATGATTCTCCTGGCTCGACAGATCCCAAAGCTGGCCGCTGATTTGACCTATCTTGTCCACTTCATTTCCGATAATTTTAAGATCTGCAGCAAGATCCGGGCGACTCTCCAGTTTCACCCCAAGCATTGTCAGATAGTTCTGGAGTGTTGCAATCGGATTGTTGATCTCGTGGGCAAGGGATTTTGCGACCTCGGTTACGGCTTTGACCCGCGTTGCAGCAAGTTCGGAAGCGTGCTTTTTAAAAGTGTTCTCCAGACGTAATCTCATCCCGGAATATCCGGTCAGAAGGAGAAGCGTTTCTTTGCCCTCATACACTCTATTGACAATCTTTCGCCCCCCACCGATCACAAGGACCCCCGGCTGGTGACCGGCAATTACAATCGGAGCTGTCATCAAACCGTCGGTGCCGAAGATCTCAAGCAAATTTTTGTCGACAACCGACAACCCCTTCTCTTTTGCAAAAGAAAATGAATCAATCAAGGCTACATGCTCAAGGCATTGAAAAAGCATGCCGTGGGCATCGGCAATATCTACCCGGAGATCTCTGTTTGCTGCCCAAAGTGGATTATCGGCAGACCCGCAGCTCTTCAATCCCCCGTTTTCCTCAGGAAGAAATAAAAGACATCCCTCGATTGCAAAAAGAATATACAGGCTCTTCTCGATAACCTGATATACCGTATTCAGATTGTCCGCCTTTACCAGATTATCCAAAAACCCATTCAACCGGGAAAACGCCAATACCTTACCGGCAAGGTCTCCCTTTCTGTCAGTGGGTCGTACGGGTTTAGTTGCTGTACCCGCACCTTTTTTCAGCACGCCTCCCATATATCCTGCTATTTCCTCGACGGCAGCCAATGCATCTTTGATGCAGGCAGCCAAAGCCGCAGGATTCATGTTGAGTATTGTACAGACATTTTCGGCAACAGGGGAGATGTCCGGCAAAGGGCTATGACTCAATTGATTGGCACAAAAGAGGATTTTGGCCGCTTCCGACTCCTTCGTTATCCCGTCAACCGTTTTGTGATGGCACAGTACAGCCCGGGAAATTTCCGACTGCAGATGCCAGCTTCTTATCAAGAGTGCCGCCGCTTCCGAATGCGTTATCTCGAGGCTCTCCTTTTCCCTGCCGCTCAGGCAACCCGCTGAGGTCTCCCTGAGCAACCCGCTGTATTGCTCGGGAAAAGCATTCAGAAGAAGCAATTTACCGACATCATGCAATAAACCTGTCAGATAGGCTTCCGCCGGATGGACGCCACCGGCAACCACTGCCAATGACTTTGACAGAACTGCAGTCAAGAAAGAATGCCGCCAGAAATCTGCCAGATCAATGACACCAAATGTGCGAATGGATTTAAATGTTTCATGAACGGCCACCGATACCACCAGATTCCTGGTGGTATCGACACCGAGGTAGATTACAGCCTGAACAATGTCGGAAAAGGTAGCACGGGCTCCAATAAAAGCTGAGTTGACGAGTTGCAGGACCCTGGTACTGATAAACACATCCCGTGCCACCGCTTCCCCAAGATCATTGATATTAACATCTTTTTTATTGCATTTATCGATAAGCTCCACCAAAGTCCGGGGGAGAGATGGGAGGGAATTCACGTCAAGAATTTGGGAGGAAAAACCGTTTGGCTTGTTCATTACCTTATACCATTTGATTAAACAATCCTGCTTTCACCAAGGCAACATGCAATACAACAACAATTCAATAAATGTTGTATCAAGTATCCTTAAAAAGTGTACATCAAGCCTCGCCGATGCTTCCCTATGCAACCCGCCGCTTATACGATAACACGTCATGCAATGTCATGGCCAGGTCATCGATCTTGAACGGTTTGGAAATGACGGCTGAAAAACCGTACTCCCGGTAATTTCCCATTATCGTATTGTTGGCATACCCGCTTGCCACGATTGCCACAACACCGGGGTCTACTTCCAGCAGCTTTTCCATGGCCTCCCTTCCGCCCAGGCCTCCGGGAACGGTCAGATCCATTATCACCGCATCAAATGCCTTATCGAAAAGGCTTCCAGCCTGATACATTCTGATAGCCTCCTCGCCATTGCGGGCAAACTCAACCTCATACCCCAGGGTGTTGAGCATCAAGCCCGTAACATCCCGGACAATCCGTTCATCATCCATAACCAGGATCCGGCCGGTACCCATAATCAGGTCCTCCTCCTTGCGGTTTTCAGCCATATCGGCCTCTTGTTCAGTGGCCGGGAGATATATCTGGAAGCTCGACCCGAAACCCGGCATGGAATCTACGGTAATATGACCGTTATGTTTTTTTACAATCGAGTAGGCCGATGTAAGACCGAGTCCGCTGCCTCTCTCTTTGGTTGTATAGTACGGATCAAAGATCATGGTCAGTTCATCCAGCGGCATACCGGGGCCACTGTCGATAACGGATATTTTGATATACCTCCCCGATTCCAATAAAAAAGGATTCTTGTCGGTAAGGCTTATATTTTCAGCATGAACCTGGATGCTTCCGCCATGGGTCATTGCCTGGTCGGCGTTTAAGATCAGGTTATGGATCACCTGACTGATCTGATCCTCATCGGCTTCTATACGCCACAGGTCCGACGTCAGGTTGAATTCACAACGGCAATTGGATCCGGAAAGGGCAAACAGAGCGGAATCTTTGATAACTTCTGATACGGAAATTATTTTTTTTACCGGTTCCCCACCTCTGGAAAAAGTAAGCAGCTGTTTGGTCAGATTTTTGGCCCTGAGCGACGCCTTTTCCGTATCCTCCAGCTTCTTGTAAATCTGTTCTTCATCTTTTGCATATATCTTGGCAAGAGAGATATTGCCAAGAATAGCCGTCAATATATTGTTGAAATCATGGGCAATCCCTCCGGCGAGGATACCAACTGATTCAAGTTTATGAGCCTTTGCCAGCTCATCCTGCATCTCTACCCTTTCCGTGATGTCTCGAAAAACCAGAATCACCCCCAATGACCTCCCGGACTCATCGAAGATCGGAGCCCCGCTTGCTGAAATGATCCGTTCGGAACCGTCTCTGGATATCAGCACAGTCTGTCCGGAAAACCCTTGTTTCCCTCCTGTTTCTATAATCTTTACAATCGGATTGTCCGATAGAACTCTGCCGTTTTGGGCGACTATTTGAAAAACCCTCTCAACCTGCTGATTGAGAGCCTCCTCCTGGCTCCAGCCGGTCATCTGTTCCGCCATTGTATTGAGCAACGTGACTTTCCCTTGAGTGTCAGCACTTATTACTCCGTCGCCGATGGATCGAAGTGTCACTGCCAGGCGCTCTTTTTGAGCAAAAAGTTCATCTTGCGACCTTTTGGTCTGGAGTAGATTTTTATTGAGATCACGATAGGTGGCAGCGAGATTTTCAGACATCTCCTTGAACGAGTTGGTAAGCTGCGATATTTCATCCTTACCTTGGCTGGGCGGAAGCGGTGTCTCCCACTCTCCATGACTGATACCGTCGGCTGCTATAGCGAGTTGACGAATCGGTGCAACAATCCTGTTGGTTGACCACAGAAGAAGGAGACCTCCCAGGGTGAGACTGATCAGGAGAATGAAAGCCGCATTCATCAGAAATTCATTACGTACATCGAGCATCTCTTCGGTCGTGATCGAAAGTATTACCAACCAGTTCCACTCCGTATACCTTTTGAAACAGTAAAAACGCGACTCCCCGTCATGTTTATAGCGCAGACTTCCTTCCCCCATCTTAATCATTTTTTGTAAAATAATCGTGTCAACCGGTCGTCGGTTCAATGGATCCAACGGGGCAACCCCGTCTTGCCGGATAACCGTAAGCCTGCCCGTCCTGCCGAACGCGTAATTTTTAAACTCTGCCAGGAGATCACGTTGCGCCCTTTGCTGATAACTCTCAACCCCGGCAACTCCACTCTGTCTGAGAACCTGATCCGCTGAACGGATGTTGGCCACTAAGTTATCCACTTCCTTGATCATCAGCTTGCGGTTCAGATCATAGGTGACCTGGTTGATAGCGACTCCTCCAACGATTGCCAAAGTGAAAGCAACTGTAATCAGTATCCCAAGGGAAGTCAGATTGATTTTATAGTGTAGTTTCATTTTCAAAAAAGCCTATCCCGCATTTCTCGTGAAAAATGCGGGCCTGGAAACATAAATTTTCCTATAATCTCATATAATTATCTTACAACATGGACTTCACCGCTGGAGAACATCCTGACCAATCACCTTATTGGCCTTCTGCAAAACAGGTACGGAAACCACGATACCTGCCGCATCGGCCATCTTTAAGTTGACGGTCATCCTCGCTCGTTTATTGGCAACAATAGGAATATCCGCAGGCTTGGTACCATTCAAAATCCGAAGTGCTGTCCGAGCAGCGTAATTTCCTTGTTCTTCAGGATACTTGGCCAAAGTAAAAACTACAAACTCGGACATGAAATCAAATACGCCTCCTGTTGGCATTTTTGCATTTTCCCTTAAAAATTTCTCCATTGCCGCCGCATCCCAACCTGCTATCCCAGCATGATTGGGAATCACCAACATATCCACCTCTTGTCTCGCCAGCAAATATTGGCGCTGAAATTCCGTCATGGTCCTGGCATAATAGGGAACAAGCTTCCCTTTAAAGAAGCGTTTATTGTAGATGCCAACAACCTTTCTTTCAGTTTCCACATCGCCACAGAGATAACCGATCCGGTCTCCTTTGGCATACTGTCTCAAAAGGCCGACAAGGTCTTTTATCAGCTCAACTTCGACCATCCCCGTCACCTTTTCGGTCGGGTAACCGTACATCGAGGCGTCCCAATTGACACCGCAGAACACCACAGGAATTCCCGACTTCTTTAAATACGGGACCACCAGATATTTCTGGGCATTATCATCCGAAGCAATGACGATATCCGGCCTGAAGGTCGTCACCACATTCTCAGCCTTTATACCTGCCTTCCTGCCGAACTCAACAGAGTCATTCCTTTTCGTATCCATCCGCACGATCTTCAAATCGATGCCGGTGCCGGCCAAGACTTCCTGAATCCCCTTTTCAATCCCATCACTCCATTCATATCCTTTGTTGTAGGAATCAACCCACAGCACCTTTTCCCCACGGTAGGTATCCGGGACCGGATTGCTTCCAAATGGCTCCTCTTTATCATAAGCCTCCTGGCCGATCACAGTCGCGGTCTTCAGGACCGACACCGGCAGGATGATATGCGCAGCTTTGGCCATTTTTAGATTTACCGTTAATTTTGCCTTCTTGTTCATTACAACCGGCAGACTGTCCACCTTGGCTCCACTTAGAATCTTCAATGCCGCTTTAGCTGCATATTCTCCCTGCTCGTCCGGATACTTACCCATGGTATAAACTACACATTTTTCCATATGTTGCAGCATTGCCCCGGTTGGAATCCTGGTGTTCCTGACAAGAAAGGTCTCCGCAGCCGTCTGCTCCCATCCGGAAATGCCGGATGGGCTATAGATCATCAACATATCGACTTCTGTTTGAGCACGGAGAAATTGTTGCTTAAATTGCTCAAATGTTTTAGCCAGATAGACCTTCATCTTATTATCAAAAAACCGTTTGTTCAGAAATACACTAATCTTCCTCTCCGTTTCGACATCCGCACTCAAGTAACCGATCCGGTCCCCCCTGGCATTGCGGTGCAAATGTTTTACCAATTGATTTACCATGTCCACTTCCACCATTCCAGTCACATTCCGGCAAGGATACCCGTACATCGAGGCATCCCAGTTGACACCGCTGAATACAACCGGCAGGTCGGTATTTTTAAGAAACGGCACAACCAGATACTTCTGACTGTTGTCATCGGTGGCTATAACCAGATCGGGTTTTATCCGTTGAACGTCATCCCACGCCTGTAGACCCGCCTTCCTGCCGTATTCCACCGAATCGTGCAGTTTGGTGTTCATCCGGAAAATCTCCAGATCGATTCCGGTGTTTTTCAGGACGGTTCGAATTCCATGTTCAATCCCATCACTCCACTCATATCCCTGATGATAGGAATCCACCCAAAGGATTTTTTTTCCCTGAAACGAGTTGCCGGTGGAATCACCGGCTATGGCTCTTCCTGTCATCAGCAGGATGACAATCAATAGCGAAACACCCTTACCCTTCCACATCATCATCCGCACCTTCTCCTTTCCCGTTCAGTCAAGGGACTGCACTTGTCTTTTTTATCCTGTCTTTCATTATTGAATTCCGTACTATATACCTTTTCGTCCGCCTGCTGTAAAATTGATAGTGAAAGTAAGAATAATCTGCCGTTATTTTTTCACCAAACAAGTGCCGATCTTGAAATGATGAGAAATCCGGGCTAAATCGAGGCGCTATGGAAAATTAAACCACAGGCATAGAACTGATATTCCGGGGATAAAATCTTGTTCATAACAGAGATTTCTGGACAGATACGCGTAGACTTCGAATAACAGTTTTCGGACGGGAACGAACTCCCTCAGCTGTAGTATTCCTTACATCCATTCTTTTGAAATCCTCTTGACAAATGAGATGGAATCCATCACACTCAATTCATCATAATAAAAACGCTTACCACATAACTTTTTACGAGCAAATCCCTATGACTCCATCTTCCCGATTCATCCAGCTCCCCACAGTTGACTGGCGCTGGTGGCAAAACTGGTCCGGTTTTGTCTCCGGAAGTCGGTAGCCGTAAGGGAGAGTTTTTCGTTCAAACCCCTGCAGACCCACTCCGGGTCCGCAGGGGTTTTTTTATGCCCATGACATTCCCCTTGCAGACCCTGGAAACATTCAAACTCAAGGAGGAATTTTATGAGCGACACGATAAAAAATCTTTTTTCAGACACCAAAGCCTTCTGTCTTATTCAGAAACAGGATAATGAAGACATTCTGGTCTTGATGGGAGACCCGAATCAATATGCCCGGGTAAAGGATATTCCACGGCGGTACGGTTCCACGGACAAGAAACGCCTTTACGATACCATCAGCGTTGTTCCTTTTTGCCAGATAAAGGAAAAAGGCTACGAATGCTATGATGCCGGAGAAAAAATCCGCACTATCACCATTGATTCGCAATTAGATATCCCCGCCCTGGACCTGATTTCGGCTATCAAAGACCAGCCTCCAATCATGCAGCAAGACATTCGCTACGACACAACAGAACAACAATATGCTGATATTATACAAAAAATAATCACAGATGAAATTGGTAACGGAGAGGGAGCCAATTTCGTTATACCGAGGAATGCCTGCGGCATCATAGATAATTTTTCCCTACTGCAGGCCCTGACCATTTTCAAATCTCTTTTGCTGCACGACTACGGCACCTATTGGAAGTTTCTGTTTTATGATCAGTCCATGTATTTTATCGGTTCAACTCCCGAGAGGCATCTCCAGGTTGAAGACGCACGGGTCAAAATGAATCCTATCAGCGGCACCTTCCGCAAGAAAGCCGGTGAATACCGCCGCAGCGAGTTCAAGAAGGATCTATTGGCTTTCATAAACAATCAAAAGGAAATAAATGAATTGTTTATGGTGGTAGATGAGGAGTTGAAAATGATGGCCCGGATGTGTTCGCAGGGCGGCTCAATCGTCGGACCGCTCTTGAAAGAGATGTCCCGACTCATCCACTCCGAATATCTGCTTTCCGGAACAAGCGATAAAGACATCTTCGATCTCTTTATCGATTCGATGTTTGCGGCAACCGTAGTTGGCAGTCCAGTGGAAAATGCTTCTCGTATCATCAAAAAATATTCTAAAACATCAAGGAGATACTATGGAAGCGCCATGATGCTGGTCGGCCGCGACGAAAAGGGACAGGATTTTCTCGATTCTCCAATCACTATCCGGACAGCCGAAATCGCGTCTGACGGGACATTTCATATGAGCGTCGGAGCAACCCTGGTCAAGGATTCCGTCCCCGAAGAGGAAGTCAGGGAAACCAAGGCTAAATCGGCCGCGATTCTTTCAGGCATCCTAGGCGGAAACCCGACGGTCCATGAACCTCTGCTTGCCAAAGTAGCCAACGATGATGAGGTCGCAGAAAGCCTGGTACAACGAAACAGGTATTTGTCAACCTTCTGGTTTTTCAAACAGGATCATCCTCTGCAGCGGCAGGAAAACCAATCAGTGATCCGTATCAGTCTCATTGATAACGAAGACGATTTTATCCATATGCTCAGCCATATCCTCACCTCTCTGGGTATGATGAGTACCGTTATCCCCTACCAGGAGTATGACTTTGAAAAAGACACCGGCGATATTACCCTGGTCGGTCCCGGTCCTGGAAATCCCAACGATACAAGATCTTATAAGATCAGAAAAAATCTTCTCATTACCAGACAACTGCTGGAAAAGAAGCGACGATCTCTGTTCATCTGTCTCGGCCACCAGTTTCTCTGCCGGACTTTGGGATTTGAGGTAAAACGAAAACAAGCTCCCTTCCAGGGCTCACAGGTCCGGATCGATCTTTTCGGACAAAAGGAATGGGTTGGTTTTTACAACACTTTTGCCCCTCTGGATGGACCGGCGGCAAAAGATTATGAAATCGCAGTAATACCGGAACTCAGGGAAGTGGTTGCCATCCGATCTGATCATTTCGCAGGTTTCCAATTTCACCCCGAATCTATTCTGACCAGGAACGGCGTTTATATCCTCCAGGAGACAATAAGCAGGCTCATGAACTTTTCGTTCCCGCAAAAATAGAAACACGGGTATTTCGATCGGCTGGAAGTCCGGAGGAAGGGAATTTTCAGCAAAATTGCAACGCTCAGGTTGCAACCTTTACCGAACTAACTACAATGAAAGAAAGAGTCGGCAAAAAGCCGTTCATCCAAACCGGATTTCTCACCAGCCGAGGTGGATGTGCAAATAAGCGAGCCCAGCAAAACTCCGGCGTAAGGTTCCGCCAGTGGGTGAGGTGTCTTTTACTCTTGCCCGAACACTGCTGCTGAGGCAGCCGAATAAGTCGGCCTTGGTGAACATCCGGATTAATGGGAGCAAACGTGCAATCTGATCATCGTCTAATTTTAACCATAAACAATCAAATATACATGAATAATGTAGGACGGATGGTCTTGCTGTTTGTTTCCCTGATGGTTGTTGTAATCACAGCGTCACCCGCTTTTTCCAAACAGCCCCCTTCCTCCGTGCACGTCGATAAAATCCGTCTGCAACTCAAATGGCGGCATCAATTTCAGTTTGCCGGCTATTACGCAGCCGCGGCAAAAGGATTCTTCAAGGACAGAGGGCTTGATGTCGAGCTGATTAAAGGCAGCCCAGACGTCAAGCCGGTTGAAGAACTCCTGGCGGGAAAAGTTGATTTCATCATAGACTCGCCGGCAGTCCTGATCAAACGTCAAAAGCACCCGTCATTGCTGGTGCTGGCAGCCATTTTCCAGCATTCACCTGCCGTAATCATCACCCGGGCTGACAGTGGACTGACTACTCCGCAGAGTCTCAAGGGAAAGCGAATCATGCTCACCCCTGAGACCGACCCGGAAAGTTTAGCCATGCTTGTTGAAGAGGGAATCCCGATCAAGTCGATAATCATGGTCCCGCACAATTGGGGGGCAGCTGATCTCATTGCCGGAAAAATCGATGCTCAAACCGCATATCTGACCAATGAACCCTACCTCCTGAAAAAGGAAAAAATACCGACAAATATCATTAAACCCCTTAACTACGGTATCGACTTTTACGGCGATTGCATCGTAACCACTCAGGACCAGGTACGAAACCATTCCGGCAGGCTCGAGAATTTCCTGAAAGCGGTCAAACAGGGATGGACCTATGCCATGGATCATCCAAAAGAAATAGCCAAGCTGATTCGAAATCGTTATTCAAAAGAAAAAAGCATCGACCAACTGCTCTTTGAAGCTCGAACGATGCACGATCTCATTCAACCTGACCTGGTCGAGATCGGCCATATGAATCCCGAGCGCTGGCGTCGAATCGGTGATACATTCGTCAAACTGGGAATGTTGAAAGCTCATTACAATCTGGACGGTTTTCTCTATCCACAACTCCGAGACCAACTAGCCAACGAAAAACAGCACAGGATACGTATTTTCCTCTCCATTCTGGGAATCCTGGTTCTGCTGTCCCTGCTTCTGGGACTGATCCTCTTTATCTTCAACCGTAAACTTGCCGATCAAGTACGAAAACGGACCGATTCTTTGACGAAAAGCGAACAACATTTTCGAGCCTTTTTCGAAATGGCAAGCGTAGGTGTGGCTACGGTCGATATTCATTCCGATACCTATATACGGATGAATAAAAAATTCTGTGATATTGTCGGCTTCAATCAGGATGAACTGCAAACCCTTACCTTGGATGAGATTACCCATCCGGAAGATCGTACTATCTTAAAAGAGCATCTTCAACAGTTGACTTCCGGAAAACTAACCGAATTTACTATTGAAAAACGCTACACACGAAAAGACGGCCGGGTTATCTGGACCTATCTTACCGTATCCCCCCTGTGGCCGGCAGGTGGACGGCCCGACGCCGCCCTGATGGTCATTCGAGACATCACGGCCAGGAAGCTTGCCGAGGAAAAGCTGGTCTTTGCCAGCAAGGTTTTTGAAAACTCTATCGAAGGGATAGTAGTTACCGATGCCGATGGTACCATACTGCAGGTTAATCCCGCCTTTACGTTAATTACCGGTTATTCCGCCGAAGAGGCAATCGGCAACAACCCAAGAATTTTAAGATCACAGAAACACCCTCCGAAATATTATGAGAAAATGTGGCAACAACTCATCGACACAGGACGCTGGGCAGGAGAAATTTGGAACCGGAAGAAAAGCGGTGAGGCTTATCCGGAATGGATGACCATCAGTGCCGTCAAAGACCAGAGAGGACAAACAACCAACTATGTCTCAATCTTTCATGACATCTCCAAGCTGAAGAAGCAACAGGAGGCCCTGGAGCATCAGGCCCAGCACGATGCCCTCACCGGTCTGCCCAACCGGGTATTGATCAATGACCGATTGGAAATGGCCCTGGCCAGGATGAAGCGAAACAGAACCAAACTGGCCCTGCTCTATCTGGATCTCGACAATTTCAAACGTGTCAACGACGCTTTCGGACATACCGCAGGAGATGATTTGCTCATTGAGGTAGCCGGACGTTTAGCCGGCCTTCTGCGTACCGGTGATACCATGGCAAGACTGGGCGGAGATGAATTTCTCATTCTTCTCAGCGAGGTAGAAAATATTAATGACGTAAGTGTAATTGCCGTTCGCCTGATCGAGAGTCTGAAGCAGCCCTTCTATCACGGTGAAATCGAGTACTTTATTTCTGCCAGCATCGGGGTCACGGTAGCCCCCGAAGACAGCAGCGACGCAAAAAGCCTGGTTAAGTATGCCGACAATGCGATGTATCGGGCCAAATCCCTCGGCCGCAACAATTACCAGTTTTTCACCCCGGAACTCGACGCCCAGGCCCACCAACGAATCTCCATGGAGATGAACTTGCGAAAAGCCCTGGAAAATGAGGAGTTCGAGCTCTACTATCAACCCATTGTCCATATCGCGACCGAAGAGATCGTAGGTGCCGAAGCACTTATACGATGGCGGCATAACGGCGAATTGGTTCCCCCTGGCGACTTTATTCCCCTGGCAGAAGATTCGGGCCTCATTCTTCCTCTGGGTGAATGGGTGTTCGCCGCTGCCGCCCGCCAAGCAGGAATATGGCAGGCCTACGGCTACGACATCGGAGTGTCTGTCAACATTTCATCGCGTCAGTTCACCGGACAGGATCTTGTTGCTCTCCTGCAAAAATGCCTGATTGCAGAAAAACTGGATCCAGGTCGACTGTGTCTCGAAATCACCGAATCCATGATCATGGGTGATCTGATCAGCGCCCAACGAATCATGGACGCCTTACGGGATGTGGGAATGAAGCTTTATCTGGACGACTTCGGCACGGGATATTCCTCACTCGCCTACCTGCACCGTCTGCCTATAGATGGACTGAAGATTGATCGGTCTTTCATCAGAACCATAGCCAACGACTCCGGCACCCAGTTAATCGTCTCGGCCATCGTCTCCCTGTCACGGATTCTAAATCTGACTATCGTTGCCGAAGGTGTGGAAACCAAAGCCCAAAAACAAGTTCTTTCCGAAATGAGTGATATGCTTATCCAAGGATACATGACCAGCCCTCCGGTCTCCGCCGAGCAGTTTCAGGGACTTCTGGAAAAGGGAAATGTTTTGCGGCGGCAAAATCACATTTCATCCTAATTTTTCACGGATTAATAAGTTTATTGATTACCACTGAATCTCAGCTTTGCCCGTAAAGAGGGGTTGTGGCCACCCGTTTCACGGGTGTCTGTGCCCTGGATGGGCACAGTCAAGCCCCCATGGATGGGTTTATGGC
>Ga0055450_10000041_pt1 | contig 16713 bp, 19 predicted proteins | sample China_Galinas_PW_5_FD_57740 | JGI IMG/M metagenome (GOLD analysis project Ga0055450, IMG submission 57740) | Wetland microbial communities from San Francisco Bay, California, USA, that impact long-term carbon sequestration - China_Galinas_PWC_D1 | ecosystem: Environmental > Aquatic > Marine >... | reverse complement strand
CCGCCGCGAAAAGTATACGATCCTTCACATCCGGATGCGGACAAGGACGGTTATGTTGCAATGCCAAACATCAGCGTCCTAAAAGAAATGGTTGACATGATGTCGGCAACCAGGTCGTACGAGGCCAATGTAACGGCTATCCAGTCTGAAAAAAGAATGGTCCTCAAAGCCATAGATATCGGGAGTTAATACGTTATGACGACAATCCAGGGAATTACCAACCAAACACCACTCTCACTTTCCAAATCCGATGCCAGTCCGGTTTCCAATGCGGAAAAGAGTTTTTCCGATTACCTGAACTCAACCATCGATCAGGTAGTCAATGCAGAGAAATCGAGCGATACCGCCGTACAAAAGCTTAATACCGGCGAAGCAAAAAATATGCATCAGGTGATGTTGGCTGTAACAGAGGCGGATATCTCCATGCGCATGTTGGTTCAGGTGCGAAACAAGGCTTTAGATGCCTATGATAAAATCATGCAAATGCAGATTTGATCTGTGAAAATGATTATTTTATTACCGAGTATAATACGGCCCTGATACCGTTATTTTTTGTTAATAAAATTTCATTGTTACAACTTTATGAAAAAAGGATTTTTTCATGGCGGAAGAAAATGCTCAAAATGGATCCACTGATGGATCCGTGGAGCAGGTCATTGAACGAAAAAACCTGCTGACCCTCATCAAAGAATGGCCTTTACAACGTAAAATCGCCTTGGGGGCAATTGTTGCCCTATCAGTGATTTTATTTGCAATCCTTATCATCGAAGCAAGAACGGCTGATTACCAGCTCCTCTACGCAAATCTAAATGAAACCGATGCCTCTTCAGTCGTTAACTGGCTCAAGGCTCAGCGAATCCCCTATGAGTTAAAAAATGAAGGGAAAAACATATGGATACCAACGGATAACCTTTATGAGACAAGGTTAAATCTCGCTTCAAACGGTCTTCCCAACGGCGGAGGAGTGGGATTTGAAATCTTTGATAAACAAAGTTTCGCACTCACCGATTATGTTCAAAAGGTGAATTACACCAGAGCCCTCCAAGGCGAACTTGCCAGAACCATTGCGTCTCTCGCTCCCGTTGAAAACGCAAGAGTTCATCTCGCCTTACCGGAAAAGGCTCTGTTCAAGAATGAAGAAAAAAAAGCTACTGCTTCGGTCATTCTCACCCTGGCTCCAGGCAGAACCTTGAACAAAAAACAGGTCCAGGGAATTATTCATCTTGTAGCTGGATCAGTTACGGGTCTCGATCCGGATAATGTCACAGTCATCGGACCAAACGGCATTATTCTTGATCCCGGCAAAGCAGACGACAAAGACAAACTCATTTCTGTTGATATGCTTCAATATCAACAGAAAGTCGAACGAAGTCTGGAGATCCAGGCCCAAGATCTTTTGGACAAGACCATGGGCAAAGACAAAGCAATGGTCAGGGTAAGTGCCGTACTCGACTTTTCAAAAGTTGAACAAACAAAAGAATATTACGATCCTGACGAACCAGTCATCAGAAGCGAGCAGATTAACCAGGAAAACACAGGCGGCACACCCACAACAGGAGGAGTACCGGGCGTCCAATCAAATCTTCAAGGCAGCAGCAGCACCCAAAGCCAGGCAGCAACCGAGACACCTTCCAGTAAAACTTCCCGGACTACAAACTATGAAATCAGTAAAACAATAAGCAAAATAACAGCCCCGGTCGGAACGATCAAAAACCTCTCCGTATCCATTTTGGTTGCCGACAAAATTATCCCTGGGAAAAATAATCAACCTGCCACAACAGAGCCCAGGTCGCCCAATGAACTCAAGTCACTGGAGACGATGGTCTCCACTGCATTGGGTCTGAATTCCGACAGGGGGGATCAGATCAACATTCTGTCAATGCCCTTTACCGAACAACCGAAAGAGACCCTAGCTGCGACAACCCTCCCCTCCCCCCTGCTTTATCATTATCTTCCAGCAGCCAAACTTGCTTTGATACCGATTCTGGCTTTGCTTATCTACTTCTTTGTCCTCCGTCCAATTATCAAAACAGTTAAAGGAGAGGTGAAAGAACATTACAAAACAGTCGAACAGCTTGAACAGGAAAGGATGGAACAGATAGAAGAGGTTGCAAGAGAGGAGGAAGAGGAAGAGACTCCTGAAATTGTTGAAGATATCATTGTAACCATGCGCAAAGAAATCCTTCGGAACCCAATACCTTGTGCATATATTATAAAACATTGGCTGAGTGAAGGATAGATATGAGTATTGACACGCTTACCGGATTAAATAAAGCCGCGGTTTTTCTTATCTGCATGGGAGAAGAAGTTGCAGCCCGGGTGTTCAAGGAATTGTCGGACAATGAGATAAGACAGGTAACCAGAGCTATGGCCAACATTGAGCACATACCTAATTTTATCAAACAAAAGGTTTTTGACAGCTACGAGGATGCACAGGTCCAATCCGCCGGTTTGTTCATAAAAGGAGGCGATTTTGCCAAAAAAGCAATTGCCGCTACTGATTCAGGGGCACGAACCCACGATCTTTTAGAACAATTCATATCCGGTACCGAATCGCGCCCTCTTGAAACCATTGCTCTGATGCAGGCTCGCATGGTGGCAAGCCTTCTGGAGAAAGAACATCCTCAGACTGTTGCTCTGGTTCTATCAACCCAGCACATTGAACATGCCAGTGAAATCCTATCGTGCCTCCCGGAAGAGATCCAGGCCGATGTCGTCTATCGTATTGCCAAGATTGAAAAGGTCTCTCCAGAGGTCATAAATCGGATCGAGGACGCTCTTCATAGAGAAATAGGCCTGGTGGCGGGCAAAGAGCAAAAACAACTTGGAGGAATCGATAAAGTTGTTGATATTCTAGGACATCTTGAAAACAATCTTGATAGTGATATCCTTGAAACCATTGAGGAATCTGATGCAGAGATGGCAGAAGAAATCCGTAAGAGGATGTTCACTTTCGAAAATCTAATCTCTCTTGACGGCCGGTCACTGCAGATGATTCTACGTGAGGTGAACAACGATTCCTTAACCATGGCTCTGAAAACCGCCTCGGAAGAGATGAAGGAAAAGATATTTTCCAATATGTCGACTCGCGCTGCTGATATGATACGTGATGATCTTGATGCTATGGGGCCGGTTCGTCTTTCAGAGGTTGAGGCCATGCAACAATCGATTGTCAAAATTGCCATGAAGCTGGAAGAGGAAGGGAAATTGGTCCTCGGCACCGGAGGAGGAGACGAGCTTGTCTAGAGTTTTCAAACAATCCTCTTCATTTATCCCTGAAAAAATCATCGTTGGGAACAACCGGGTGAAATCTGGATGGCATTCCGTTTTACTTCAGGAGACACAACCAAAAGAGCCATCAGAGGGCTCCCATAAAAAGGAGAGCCTGCAAAATACTCCCTCCGAGATGGATTTTTCCGGGACCCACGGTAATCCCTCCCCCGAATCAAGTCATAAAATGGATTTTTCCGCCCCCGATGCCTTGGCTGCTTTTGTTGAAGAAGCAGAACCGTTGCCGGATACAAAGGATGATTTGGCGATAGCACCGCACCCCGAACGGATTGATATCGAATTACTTCAAGAAGAGGCTTACAACAAAGGGCTCCAAGATGGTCTGGCACGAGCTGAGGAAGATTTTGGTTCAGGTACAAAGGCTTTAATGATGGCTTGTCAGGAGATCAATGGCCTGCGAGAAACGATCCTGAACAACAGCATGGATGAAATGCAGAACCTTGTTCTGGTCATTGCCGAAAAAATAATTCGTCATTCTGTAACCGAACAGGATAGTACCATTATTGATACAGTCAAGGAAGCAATTCATAAGGCAGTAAAATCAGATGAATTCATCATCCAGGTAAATCCTTCCGATTTGACAATAATTAATGCTAAAACCAAAGAGTTCATCGAATCTGTCAATGGTCTCGAAAACATTATTGTTCACGCAGATCCTGCAATTGATAGAGGAGGATGCAAGGTAGATTCAAGTACCAGTACCGTTGATGCGACACTCGCGGGCCAGTTGCAGATCATTGAAAACGCATTGAAAGGAAAAACCTGATATTCGTGTCGCTCAACCGTCTAATAGGACCGATAAAAATATGTCGCTTAATCCAAAATCATTAGATAATTGCAGGATTATAACTGTTTCCGGAAAAGTTACCCGTATTGTCGGCCTGGTGGTTGAAGGATACTGCCCTAACTCTTCAGTAGGGACTCTATGTAAAATCAATCCGTTAAATAACGGTCCACCGGTTTTTGCTGAAATTGTCGGTTTTCAAAATGCCAGGGCGCTCTTGATGCCTCTTGGAGATTTACGTGGTCTCGGTCCGGGAAGCCTTATTCATGTCGTCAAAGACAGTGCGACCATTAAAGTGGGCAACAACCTTCTTGGTCGTGTAATCGATGCAATGGAAAACCCGCATGACGGAATGCCGGCCCCTTCTCTTGTCGAAGAGAAACAGCTTTATTCCTACCCGCCCGGTCCCATGGAACGCAGAAACATCACCGAAGCACTCGATCTCGGCATCAGGGCGATCAATGGTCTGATAACATGCGGTACAGGACAACGCATGGGTATTATGGCAGGCTCAGGGATAGGTAAAAGCGTGCTTCTCGGCATGATGGCCAGATATGCCCGAGCGGATATCAATGTCATTGCCCTTATTGGTGAACGTGGCCGTGAGGTCAGAGAATTCATCGAACGTGATCTGGGTAAAGAAGGTCTGGCACGATCCGTCATTGTCGTTGTAACCTCTGATCAACCTCCCCTTTTGCGAATGCGAGGTGCCTTTGTTGCTACAACCATCGCCGAGCATTTCTGCAGTCAGGGCAAAAATGTCCTGCTGATGATGGATTCGGTCACCAGATTTGCCATGGCCATGCGGGAGATCGGCCTGGCTATCGGCGAACCCCCTACCACCAAAGGGTATACACCTTCCGTTTTTGCAACTTTGCCCAAACTTCTTGAACGTGCAGGCAATTTTCGTGATCAGGGAAGTATCACCGGGCTTTACACAGTGCTCGTCGACGGCGACGATATGACAGAGCCCATTGCTGATGCCGTCCGCTCGATCCTGGACGGCCATATTGTTCTTTCACGTGAAATCGCCGCAAAAAATCATTATCCGGCTATTGATGTCCTCAATTCCACCAGCAGGGTCATGCGTGACATTATTTCTCCACGCCATTTGGAATTATCAGGTCGGGCTCGTAATGTTCTCGCTTCATATGCCGAAGCTGAAGATCTTATCAATATCGGTGCATATGCCAAGGGATCAAATCCTCGAATCGATTTCGCCATCAGCAAAATTGAGGCTATGAACACCTTTCTTCGACAAAATTTTGATGAATCGACTTCCCTGAAACAGACAAAGGAAGATCTTGGCAACCTCTTGAACGAACGGAAGAATTCCAGCCCGCCAACCAAAAACCGGCGTGCCAGTGACAAGTAGTTTATATTGTACTTTTGAAACCTCATAGTAATTTGTCAGTCGACAGGGTGGCTGGTTGTTTGTTTATCGTATGATTTCTATATATTCATTTTTTTTCATTCATTCATCATGTTTGGTTCGTCAGACAACACTCCATAATGAAACCATTTAGTTTAGAATCAGTTCTTTCTTATCGTATTCAACTCGAAAAAATTGCCAAAAACAGGCTACTTGAAGCTGAAAGAAAACGCACAGAGATTTATTTGTTCCTGCAGGAAAAACAAACTCAATTCGAGAGTCTGATACATGAACTTGCCAGTCGTCAATCGGCAGGTATGGAAGTTGCCGAAATGATACGTTACGAGCAAAGAATCGATGTCGTTAAAGAGGAACTTATCTCTCTAACCCAGACCCTTGCAGAAAGAGATGCGGAGGTTGTCAGGGAGCGCGAGAATACACTTAAGAAAAGCAAAGAACGCAAGGTGATGGAAAAGCTCAAGGAGAAACAAAACGCCGCCTGGCAGCAATACCTCAATAAAAAAGAATCGGCAATACTCGACGAGATTGCTGTAATCTTCCATGAAAGATAGCCCGATTACGCCACTAAGACATCTCATCAAAAACCATATAGGATGGATAAAATGAAATCTTTTTCTTACAAGTTTTCAACCTTCTTTTTTCTCTTTATGATACCTTTTTTCTTCATACAACCATCCTTTGCTCAAGAAGCATCACCTGCTATGAAAAATAAAACCCCCTCTTTTTCATCCGTTGAAGAGAGAAGGATATTTACCAAGATGCAAGAAGCCAGAAAAAATGCCACGAATGAACAAAAAGACATTTCAATACGAGAAAAGGAGTTAAAGACATTAAACGAAGCTGTCGATAAGAAGCTAGAGGAGATCAACAGAAAACTACAAGAACTGCAAACCTTGCAGGACAACCTTAAAACATTACTTGCTCAAAAAAATGTACGTGAGCTAAAAAAAGTAAAAGAACTGAGTAAGATATACGAAAAAATGTCCCCCAACAAAGCTGCACTCGCCATCAGTAAAATGGATGACAAACTGGCAACGGAAATCCTTGCAAATATGAAAGTCAAATCAGCAGCGAAGATTCTGGACTCTTTGGATAGGAAAAAAGCCACTGAACTTAGTACAACATTTTCAACTGTCAAATGACGGTATAAAAATATGAAAGCCATCCCTTTTATCCCAGCACCTTCAACGTCCAAAAGCCAATCCGGTCCTAAAACACAAACGAGCCGATCAGAGAAGAATAACGCTTTTGCTCCGTTTCTCTCTCAGGCGGTTACCAACAGTAAAAACACCAAAAGGCCCCAAAATCATTCTTCGAACACAACAACTTATAATCATAGAAACACAGGTACAGGAAAAACCTCCCGAGACTCCAACCAAGCGACATCAGCTCAGAAAGCAAACCCTAGAGATCGAACTGATGCATCTGCGATGGAAGCTAATAATTCAGTTAAGTCGCAAACCAACAAACATGATTTCAGTACACAAAACACCACTGAAACAGACCCGGGAAAAGAGAAGTCTCCAACCAACGTAAAATCCAACAAATCGAAATCAGATAACTTTATTCTTGGTCTCTTAGGATATCTTTTTAATATCCAAAAGAATATTACTCCAGCAACCATTCAAAAGGATGCAGAAACGCTTTCGAACAAGTTTGGGATCGGAAAGCAGGAAAGTCTGAACATCCTACAAAATATCAAGTCATTAGATAAAAACACGTCTTTTGGTTCACACATAATCAAGTCACTCGCAAAAGATCCGCAACAAGACGCTAAATTGCAACAAATTTTTGAGGTATTGTCCTCAGCAACCAAACCAGATTCACAGGATGATATTTCTTCCCAGTTAAATGCTTTATTACAAAAAAACACAACATCTCAGTCCAAAAACGCTTTAGACACCGGACTGCCCATTTCAGGAGATAATAAAGAACCTCTTCCGGCACACACATCACCGATTGCACAAGCCAAGGAAAAACAATCGTTGATTGCCCAACAGTTACAAAGAATCCTCTCTATTGACAAAGGCACAAAGGATATCCAGATCCACGTGCAACCAGCTCGGCAAAACCATTCAAATGGCTTGGATGCTCTTTCCGCTCCTCTGTTAAACCTTGAAAATAAACAGGAACAACAGCCATCGGCGATTCCTGCCGCGGCCAATAATGCATTGCCGGCTTCGCTTGCTAGGACAGCCTTATCAGGGGAAGATACCAAACCGAAGCATGTTAGCAGACTAGATGAGATTCAAAATCACCCGTTTCTTGTAAAGGTTGGAGAACAGGATTCTAAAGAATCAACAACAGTTGAGGCAAAAGACTCAGGGCTTCAAAATGCAGGCGATCACAAACAAACCGGTCCTCAAGTATCACCCTCAACTACTGACGCTTCCGGCAATCAGCTTCAATCGGGACAATTTTCTTTCGGAAGCGCGTTGACACAAAGTACACAAACCGGTCACCATACACTTGGAACGACCGCATCAACACCTTTCACACCTTGGACGTATGTACATGAAAACGAGATAATTAATCAGGTTATGCAACGATTTCATATCAACGCCCATTCGCCTGCCTCAAAACTCGTTGTGAAACTTTATCCTGAGGAACTGGGTGAGCTGAAGATTGATATCCAAATGAAAGACGGGTCTATTAAAGCCAATATCGTCACTCAAACTCAACAGGTCCAGCAGGTCTTGGAAAAATATATCCCTAAACTCAGAACATTTATGGAACAGCAAGGGCTTTCAGTTGATGATATCCTTGTGACCAATTTCTCTGACAATGTTGGTGGACATGAACTGTTTCAAGACGATTTTTTAGACAACAATGACTTCTCTCCCCCCGGAAAATCCATTAGAACCACACCTCATTCCGACATTACTTTCGACAAGGTATTTTCTGATAAAAGTGACGTCGTTTCCGGGGTTAATGTGACAGTTTAGGAGATAATACAATGACTACCGCATCGCAAATAACAGACTCATCCATCGCCACATCTGCCGCAAAAAGCACTTCAAAAACTTCAGCGGCAAGTAACTCGCAAAGCACAAGTTCCAGTTCATCGACAAGCAAATCAACGGATATAATGGGGAAGCAGGATTTTCTGAAACTCCTCATCACTCAATTGCAAAACCAGGATCCTCTCAACCCTGACAATCCGACTGAATTTACCGCTCAACTTGCCCAGTTCAGTTCGCTGGAACAAATGTATAATCTCAACGACAGTATGAACAGTCTTGTGAGTTCCACAAATCAATCAACCAATCTTTCCGCTCTTAATCTCATCGGGAAACAGGTCACCTATGCAGGCAGCAGTTTCGACTACAGCGGCGATCCGGTTAAACTTGGATATACTTTGGACGGGAGCGCCGCTCAAGTTCAATTGCTAATTAAGGACAGCACCGGCAACACCGTACGAGTTTTAGATGGCACTGATTTAACCTCAGGCAACCATTTTCTTACCTGGGACGGTCTGGATGATAACGGGATTACCGTTGGATCCGGAAGCTACACAGTTGCCGTACAAGCAGTGGGACAAGACGGCTCCACTGCAGCAGCATCGCCCATCGTCACCTCAGAGGTTACCGGCGTCGACTTGAGCAACAGCGATGGGGTCATTCTGAACACCCAGGGCGGCGATATAGATTACAGTAAAATTCTCGGGGTATCTACCTCGGAAAGTTCAGCCAATTCCACATCGTCCCAAGATACGGCAATAACAAATACAGAGAATCCGTCAACGGCCGCGACAGAATCGGCTTAATTTTTTCAATTGCCCGAAACACTGCGAAATCGATAGGATAAAGCTATAACAGCGCTTAAAAAACGAATGTAGTACGTTAAAAACTGACGCTCATCAGGAGGAGGAAACAATATGGGTATAACAAGTGCACTATACAGCGGGGTCAGTGGTCTTAACTCGGATTCACAGGCCATGAGCGTCATAGGCAACAATCTGGCAAATACCGGAACTACCGGTTTTAAAGGGGCTAGCACAGTCTTTTCTGATCTACTTTCAAGCACTATTTACGGATCAGGCGGACTGTCACAGGTCGGTCGGGGCGTTAACGTTTCCAAGGTTAAAAATGATTTCAGCCAGGGTACATTTCAATCAACCAATTCCGGGACGGATGTCGCTATAGAAGGAAGCGGTTTTTTCATCCTCAAGAAAGTAGGTGATCTAACGAATTATTACTCTCGAGCCGGTTCTTTCAATTTCGACGCAGACGGTTATCTGGTCAACCCGGAAGGGTTGAGGGTCCAGGGACAACAATACGATACGTCCGGGAACCTGATACCGGGAGATCCCTCGGACATTAAGGTAAATACCCAAAATCTTCAAGCGGCGAATACTACTACGACGCTTACTCTGAACACAAATTTAGATGCAAGCTCAACCGAGATCCCTGCAGCTACCGCTTTTGATTATACGGATCCTACAACTTTTAATTATTCATCATCGGCCGAGGTTTTTGACAGTCTTGGCAATTCTCATCTCATGACGATCTATTTCAGGAAAGAGGTTTCGCCGCCGACAAATACCTGGGATTGGTACTGGAGTGCGGAAGATGCAACCGGTACGGTGCTGGGGAACGGTGGTGACCCGAATTCAAGCGCCGGCACCATTACTTTTAATAACGACGGCAGTTTGGCATCCGGTGGAACGGCAACCATATCATCAGGAGATCTTGCCTGGGCAAACGGATCTGATTCTTCAGATATAGCCACCACCTTCAATACCACGCAATACAACAGCGATTCCGTGATAATTTCCAAGGCGCAAGACGGATACGGAGCCGGTAATCTCACAGATATTTCCATAGATAGCCAAGGGATTGTAACCGCATCGTATTCCAACGGGGTGCAAAACAAGATCGCCAACATCTCGCTGGCAAAATTCGCAAATCCGCAAGGGCTGGAGCAGGAAGGCAACAATCTGTACCTTGCTACAACAGATTCGGGTTCACCGCGGGCTGGTCTTCCCGGGACAGAGCTCGGAAAGATTTTCACCAACTCTCTGGAACAATCCAATGTCGACATGGGTGCCGAGTTTGTAACAATGATTACCATCCAGCGCGCGTTTCAGGCAAGTTCCAAGATCATAACTACCGTCGATCAGCTCTTGAATGATGTGATTAACCTGAAACAATAGTCAGTCATTTTTTTGACAAAACCTCCCTAGGTGTTGCCGCTATCCCCTTTTCGGCAACACCTTTTTTTCTTTCAATCAATTTTCTCGCCTCCCCCTCCCTTCCTGCCTAAACTCTTCAGAGCAACCAACAAGTGGAATAGATATTGCAACCTTGAGCTTACAGGCACATGCTCTTATCATGTAAGATAAGACAATATTCTTCAATTGACCTTTTAGAACAAACGCATACAAGGATCCCTGAGTCTGAGTATGAACAGGAATACAAAATATAATTTATATTCATTTGATATCATATGCATTTATGCCGATCTTACCCATGACGACACAATCATAGTCAATTTTTTGGCATACTGGATTGATTTGCGAAACAGAAGCTCGAAAGTAACCGAACCTTGACCAACGACAACAATCAACGGAACTGGAATCCATGGCGGAAAAAAAAGAACCTCCCAAAAATGAAGTAACTCCTGAAGAAAAAAAGAAAAAAAGAAAGATGATGATTATCATCGGCGCGTCAGTCCTCGTTCTTTTGCTTGCAGGAGGAACAGGAGCCTTCCTCTTTCTCAAAAAGTCGCATATAGAAAAAAAAGAGGATCCAGGCAAAAATGTGCCCGTGCCGGATCTTAACCAGGCAGCTAATATTGGTCCTATGGTCGACATAACTGAATTTATAGTCAATATTATAAGCGCTGACGGAAATCATTATGTAAAATCTGCACTAACTCTTGAGCTGACAAACCAGGCGGCGAAAGACGAAATTAATAAACGCATGCCGCAGATCCGCGATGCCATTCTTCTCCTTGTTGGAAACAAGACCTTTGAAGAGCTGCAGGACCTTGAAGGGAAAAAACAGTTAAAAGCTGAAATCATGAGCAAAATTAACGGAATCCTACAAACCGGTAAAGTAAGTGCAATCTTTTTTACCGAGTTTGTGGTCCAATAACCTCAGAGAAAGGCGTATTGTGGAACCGATTCTAACCAAACAACAAATAGCCGAACTCCTTGCGGCTATTAAAGAGGGGAAGATCTCTACCGATCTCGATTCGGATGACCGATCGGCCTATATAGTAGACGCCAAACCGCTCAACCTTTTTCAGCTAGGCACCTTCGATGAAGAGCAACTGAGGGTTCCAAACTTCGATATAATCCTTGATGCATTTTCACAGAACTATTTAATTTCTTTAACAAATCTATTACAACGGACTTTCACTATCACCAAAACAGGAATTGATACCGTTCATTTCCAGGAATTTCTCCTGGAAAACAAAGACGTGGGTGCCATCGGTGTTTTGAACCTTGCCCCTTTGAAATACGGGGCGTTGATCATGATCGACAAGCAACTGGCATTTTCCATGGTGGAAATAATGCTGGGGGCCTCTACTGATCTCGACGCGCTTCAACTTAATCGCAAGTTGACCACCATAGAGCTAAATGTTTTAAAAACCATAATTAATAGCGCCTGCAGCGATCTTGACCGTGCTTTCAAGCCGTTATTGGAACTTAAGTCAACTCTGTACAAGGTTGAAAGCAATTCCAGAATGGTGTCGATTACCGACCCTGATTCGGAAATCCTGGTCAGTAGTTTCACTGTGGCAATTGGCGAAAATACAGGCGAGTTCAAGCTTGTCTTTCCCATTGCCACCCTCGAACCACTGCGAGAACAACTTAAGGAGTTGCTTAATGTCAACAAAGCCAAGCAGGGCCTGTGGACAGACTTTATTTCAGAAGAACTTCAAGATACGATGATGACGCTTGTAGCCCAATCCGGTACGATCTCATTGACAGTGAACCAACTTCTCAACATGAGGGAAGGAGAAATAATCGACTTGGATTATGATCCCAACTCTCCCTTAAAAATACTGATAGAAGATAAACTTAAATTTTTTGCGATACCGGGAGTATTGAACGGCAAAAAAGCGATCAGTCTAACCGGTATTTATGAGCAAGGAGCTTAACCATATGGAAACAACAAAAAATATTGAACCAGGGACTCGACCGGATCCCGAAGAAATCAAAGATCTCCTTGAACCTGATGCGACTGTTCAGCCTCCTGAGGAAAAGCCCCCAAAAGCCGAGCAAGGCGGCAAACGTGGGCTTGAGTTCCTCTATGATGTCCCGCTCCAGGTATCGGTTGAAGTAGGAAGGAGCAAAATACTCCTTCGCGATCTATTACAAATGGGGGAAGGCTATGTTATTGAACTGGACAAACTGGCTGGTGAGCCCCTCGATCTTTATGTGAACTCACGTTTGATTGCCAAAGGTGAAGCAGTACTTGTCGGCGACAAATTCGGCATCCGCCTTACAGACGTTGTCAGTACAAGCGACCGGATTCAAAAACTGGGATAATAATACAAATGAAAGCGGTTGGATGTCGATACATTCTTACTCTCTTGGTACTTTTTTCTCTTTTATCTCCCCCAATTGCCTATTGCGCCACGCCCCAATCGGAAACCACATTTTCCATGAGTCTCCGTGTTATTTGGGGTCTTTTGGTCGTTTTGGGGATACTTTTTATTATCTACGGCTTTATGAAAAAAAAAATGTCCTTTCTCAATATGCAGGGAAAAGGACTCATAAAGATCGTAGAAGCACGTCATTTGATGCCCAAAAAATCATTATACCTCGTTGAAGTTAGAGGACAGGAATTCCTCTTGGGAACGGGTCAGGACGGAATCAACCTCATTGCCCCAATCAGACCAGCCGTCAAGAAAGATTCTTTTGCCGAAATTCTGGAAAATTCCGAATCGAAAGGTGCATAATGACCTCAGGAAAACACCGCCAGATTGTCTTTCGTTTTCTCAAGGTTGCAGCTGTCTGTCTGATAGTGCTAATCCTTCCAAAGGCCTCGCACGCCATCGGGGTGCCTACGGTTACTTTCGGGGTTGGAGATGCCGACACTCCTTCTCAGGTATCAACCGCTCTTCAGGTCCTATTTCTCCTTACAGTTCTCTCTGTTGCTCCGGCCATACTGCTGATGACAACATGTTTCACCAGAATAGTCATCGTATTGGGTTTCGTCCGTCAAGCCATGGGAACTCAAAATATGCCACCTACGCAGATCATCATAGGCCTTTCACTCTTTTTGACTTTTTTTGTAATGTCACCGACATTCAACGCCATAAACCAACAGGCTTTGCAACCGTATCTTGCTGGAAAAATGGACCAAAAAGCAGCCTTTAACAAGGCTCTTTCACCAATGAGAAAATTCATGTTCTCGCATGTCAAGGAAGAAGAGCTGGGACTCTTGAGCAGTATTACCCTTGACAATCGCCCTTATGATCGAAGCCAGATTCCCACGATGACGCTCATTCCCGCTTTTATGCTGTCCGAACTGAAGCGGTCTTTTCAAATGGGATTCATGATCTATATACCGTTTCTGGTAATTGATATGATCGTTGCTTCGATATTGATGTCCATGGGTATGATGATGCTTCCTCCGGTAATTATCTCTCTCCCTTTCAAATTACTGCTTTTTGTACTGGTAGACGGGTGGGATCTGGTTGTAGGATCTTTAATAAAAAGTCTTAAATAAGAGATATTCAATCAAAATACTATGACTCCCGATTATGTTATTAATATCTGCCGCAAGGCTGTAGAAACCATTCTGCTGGTATCGGCGCCGATGCTCCTCTCCGGAATGATTGTCGGCCTTATCATCTCCATTTTTCAGGCGGCAACCCAGATCAACGAACAGACGCTGACCTTTATTCCAAAAATCGTCGTTGTTTTCGTAACGTTGCTGATCTTCGGTCCATGGATTATACGCGTTATTATGACCTTTTCCATTGGTATCATTTCTTCTATCGCAAGTTTTTGATCCCGATCGATCTACAGCTTTTTACATACCGGTGAGTCAGATCTACAATATTTTGAACGACGCGATCATCTACTATCTGGGATAACAATGGATCTCCAGCTTTTTCCCATCGACAAATTCCAAGCCTTTCTTGTCTGCCTGGCCAGGGTCGCAGGATTTCTCAGTGCCATTCCCGTTCTTTTCAGTACCCAGGCTCCCATGCTGATCAAACTTGGAACTGCAGTACTTTTATCCATCGTACTCTTTCCGATCATGGCTCCATTTATACCTCATGCACCATTTCAACCAGCTTCTTTCTTTTTTCTTGTGGTCAACGAAGCCTTAGTCGGTATCATTCTCGGCCTGATGTCACGCCTTATCTTTACCGCTGCTGAATTTGGCGGAACGATTATCGGATACCAGATGGGTTTTGCAGCCGCCAATGTTTTTGATCCTCAGAACCAAAGACAAACTTCCCTGCTCTCTGAATTCCAGAACATTTTTGCCATTTTTATATTCCTTTCCACCAATGCTCATCATATTTTCATCAGGGCCGCAGTTCGATCTTATGCCATCCTGCCTCCGGGCAAACTTGATTTCTCTCATGCGGCGGTGCCCTATCTCATGAAACTTTCATCACAAATGTTTGCCCTAAGCCTCCAATTCAGTGCACCTGTACTGGCTATCCTTCTTCTTTCAGGACTTATCCTCGGTATCCTGGCCAGAGCTTTCCCCCAATTAAATGTCTTTCTTCTTTCTTTCCCTCTCAATATCGGCATTTCATTTATTGTCATAGCTTTGACACTAAATATAATCGCCACCCTTCTGCGTCGGGAATTTGACTCCTTACCGGAAAGGATATTCACAATTCTCAAACTACTGAACTGACACACCCGGGTTTTCCTCTTTTTCCGCTGTTCGATCCCCCAATCGTTTACGGACCATTTTTTGCATAAAAAATTCACAAGGAAAACCTTTTATTTCCTCCAGTTCGGAACGGCTGAAATCCATCCGAGGTGTATATTTCATGAAACCCACTGTGTGATGTTTGCACCCAGGATCGGCTCATCCCCAACAAGAAACCAGTACTCGTAAAGAATCATGGCAGAAGAATCCCCGACCGGTGGGGAACGCACAGAAGCGCCATCGGCGAAGCGACGACAAGAATTTCGCGATAAGGGACAGGTAGCACAAAGCAAGGAGGTGCATACCGCCGCTCTTTTGTCGACACTGCTTCTCTTTTGGATTTTCTACATGCCTACCTTCTGGAACGGTCTGAACAACCTGATCATCTCCATTTGGAATGCCTGTGCCGACGTCATTATCAGTCCTGCCGTCTCCATCAGTCTGTCCATGTATATCTTCCAGCAAATTGGGCTTCTACTGGCTCCGCTTTTCCTCCTTGTGCTTGTTATTGGTTTCTTCTCCAGTTTTTTCCAAATTGGCTGGATTTTCACAGCAGAACCACTTATGCCCGATATCTCACGATTCGATGTCATCAAGGGAATAGGCCGTTTTTTTTCTCTACGCTCACTTCTTGAGATCGTCAAGTCTCTTGTCAAAGTCAGCCTGATTGGCTGGATCGCCTTTAGTACCGTTCTCGATAAATTCAATGAGGCACTCGTTCTCGTGGATACCCCTGCAATCACCATTATCAGGTATATCGGCGAGACTGCCGCCCTGATTCTTGCAAAGGTTTGCGGGTTGCTTATTATTCTGGCTTTGATTGATTTTCTCTACGTTCGCTGGGAAATGGAAGAGAAAATGAAGATGACTAAACAGGAACTCAAGGAGGAATTCAAAGAAACAGAAGGTGACCCGTTCGTCAAAGCACAGATTCGTTCGATTCAGCAACAGATGGCAAGAAAACGCATGATGGCCGAGGTTCCCAAAGCCGATGTTGTCATCACCAACCCCACTCATCTCTCCATAGCCATCAAGTACACCCCAAAAAAAATGGATGCGCCGGTTATTGTGGCAAAAGGCGCGGGACATGTCGCAATGCGGATCAGGGAGATTGCCAGGGAACATAATATCCCGTTGGTAGAGAATCCTCCCGTGGCGCGATTATTGCATAAATTAGACCTGGGAGCTACAATTCCGGAGGAGATGTTCAAGGCTGTGGCGGAAATACTCGCCTATGTATATTCACTGAAGGGTAAGACCTCGCAATGGAATTAACAGGTCAACAGGGAATACTCACCAGGGCCAATCTGGCCCAACTGGCTCAGCGTTCCGATATCATGGCGGCATTCGGACTGGTGTCCATCCTGATGCTGATGATCCTCCCTGTG
>Ga0055450_10000040_pt1 | contig 17061 bp, 14 predicted proteins | sample China_Galinas_PW_5_FD_57740 | JGI IMG/M metagenome (GOLD analysis project Ga0055450, IMG submission 57740) | Wetland microbial communities from San Francisco Bay, California, USA, that impact long-term carbon sequestration - China_Galinas_PWC_D1 | ecosystem: Environmental > Aquatic > Marine >... | reverse complement strand
TCGAACGCATCGCTCAGCTCCACAGCCGCAATGCCCTCGACATCCGGCCCGAGTACTACACCGTCTGGATCGAATGCCTAATCGAGGCCGCGCGCGAATACGACCGTTACTTCGATGAGGAGACGGAGAAGGCTTGGCGTCACTTGATGGCGCCGGCGATGGAATTCATGAAAACGCGCTACCGGCGAAGCGCGGGGCCGACAGACGAGGATCTCGGGGTCGACTCGTGAGTTTCTTCCGAACCCTACCAGACAACGTCCTCTTTCCCGTATGGGGGTAAAGCTGGATCCATGTCCCTGCTCTCACCAAACGCGGCCGGCGGTTTCCCCGCGATAGCCTATGTTCTCGCCAAAGCGAGAGAGGCCGGGGGCCTCTTGCAGTTCGTGAAGCGGCTGCGCGGAAGAAACACCTGCAAAACCTGCGCACTGGGAATGGGTGGCCTTTCGGGGGGAATGGTCGACGAATCTGGCCACTTTCCCGCGATCTGTAAGAAGTCCGTCCAGGCGGTGGCGGGGGATCTGGCCGCCGCCATTCCCGAGGGTTTCTTCAATCGGAACTCGCTGCGCGCTCTGGCCGCGATGAGTTCGGCGGAACTCGAGAGCCTTGGCCGCCTTTCCTTTCCCATCTTGGCGCGTGCCGGTGATACCCACTATCGGCGTATCTCGTGGGAGGATGCGCTGAACCTCGCTGCACGCGCGTTCCGGCGGACTCGACCGGAGAGGACCTTCTTTTACGCCAGCGGGCGCTCCTCCAACGAAGCTGCGTTCCTCCTGCAGCTCGTGGCGCGGGCCTACGGTACCAGCAACGTCAACAACTGCTCGTACTATTGCCATCAGGCCAGTGGAGTCGCGCTCAGCAAGGTGTATGGCTCGGGAACTTCCAGCGTAGTGCTCGCTGACCTTGCGCGCACCGATCTCGCCGTGGTCATTGGTGCCAATCCGGCTTCCAATCACCCCCGTCTGATCACCCAGCTCATGCAGCTACGGCGGCGCGGGGGGCAGGTCATCGTCATCAATCCCCTAAAGGAGTTGGGACTGACGAGATTCCGCGTGCCCAGTGATCCACGCAGTCTTCTCTTCGGTTCGGAAATCGCCAGTCTTTACCTGCAGCCTCACGTGGGAAGTGACATTGCCCTGCTCAAAGCCCTGCTGAAGGGAGTGCTGGAACAAGGCGGACTCGACGAGACCTACATCGAACACTACACGAGCGGATTTGAAGCGCTGCGAGAGGACCTCGAAGAAAGCTCTTGGGGCGAACTGTACGAAGCTTGCGGGGTCGACCCTTACCAGATCGAGGGCGCCGTGCGGATGCTCTGCTCCGCGCGCAGCGGAATTCTGCTCTGGGCGATGGGACTCACCCACCATGCCTTCGGCGTGGACAACATTTTGGCCGTGGCCAATTTGGCGTTGGCGCGCGGCTGGTTGGGACGTCCGGGCTGCGGCCTCTTGCCGATTCGCGGCCACTCCAACGTGCAGGGAGTGGGTTCGGTCGGAGTGACTCCGGCGCTGAAGCAGGCCTTCGCCGAGAAGCTGGAGGGCCTCTACGGAGTACCCACCACGCTCCCGCCGGGGATGGACACCTACGCCTGCATGGAAGCCGCACAGCGCGGAGAGATCGATGCGGCGCTGCTTTTGGGAGGAAATCTTTTTGGCGCCAATCCGGACGCGAATTGGGCCTCTGCTGCGCTGAACAAGATCCCCTTTCTCATGCAGGTTTCCACCAAGCTGAACACGGGCCACCTGGCCGGACGCGGACGCGAGACTCTCGTGTTGCCGGCCCTGACCCGCGACGAGGAACTGCAGGCAACGAGCCAGGAAAGCATGTTCAACTTCGTGCGTCTCAGCGTGGGTGGAGAGCAATCGCCCGCAAGCGGACTGCGTGCCGCTACTCAGAGAGATCGGCCGCTGGAGAACGGGCGGGGAGCGCGGGGAGAGGTCCAGATCCTGGCTTCGCTGGCCCATCGGATTCTCCCCGAGGGGCGTTTCGATTGGAGCAAACTGAGAAACCACGAGTCGCTGCGCGAAAGCATCGCGGCGGTGGTTCCCGGCTACGAGGCGATCGCCAAGCTGGGCGTCGGGGGCGAGGAATTCCAGATCGCAGGAAGGACCTTCCATCGGCCCAGCTTCGCCACCGCGGACAAAAGAGCCCACTTCCACACGACTCCCCTGCCCCACTGGCGCCCCAAGGCCGGTCGTTTTCGCCTCATGACTCTCCGCAGCGAGGGGCAGTTCAATTCGGTGGTCTACGAGGAGGAGGACTTTTACCGCAACTCCGCGCCGCGCAATGCCGCACTGATGGCGGCGGCAGATCTACGTCGTCTCGCGCTACGGAACGGTCAGCGAATCCGCGTAGAATCCGCCGCGGGCGGAATGGATGCCGTGGCCTGGGCAGCGGATCTGCCGGCCGGCAACATCGCCATGTACTATCCAGAAGCCAACGTACTCGTGCCCCGCAATCTCGATCCCCGCTCGCACACCCCTGCCTTCAAATCGGTCGAAGTCCGGATTCGGACTTGATCCTCCCCGGCCTCGTTCAGCTCTTCCGTTTGGCCTGATCGGCGACTGCCTTGGCTGCGGCCGCGATCGCGTCGGGATCTCCCAGATAGTAGTGCTTCAGGGGCTTCAGGTTTTCGTTTAGTTCGTAGACGAGAGGAACCCCGGTGGGGATGTTCAGGGAGACGATCTCCTCGTCGGAAACCGCATCCAAAAATTTTACCAGCGCGCGCAGACTGTTGCCGTGCGCGACAAGAAGGAGTCGCTGTCCGCTCTTCACCAGAGGCGCGATGTCCTGTTGCCACAGCGGCAAAAAACGTTTCACGGTTAGTTCTAGGCTCTCAGTGCAGGGAATCTCCTCTGGAGCGAGAGAAGCGTAGCGGCGATCGTGCCCTGGCCAACGAGGATCGCTCGTTTCGAGCGCGGGCGGCGGCGTGGCGTAGCTCCGCCGCCAGAGCATCACCTGCTCGTCGCCATGTTTCTCGGCCGTCTCCGCCTTGTTCAGGCCCTGGAGAGCTCCGTAGTGCCGTTCGTTCAGCCGCCAGTCTCTGATCACCGGCAACCACATGCGATCCATCTCCTCCATCACCAACCACATGGTCTTGATCGCACGCATGAGAACCGAGGTGTAGATCAAATCGAAATCGTAAGCTTCGGCCTTCATGATCCGGCCGGATTGGATGGCCTCGTTGATCCCCTGTTCGGTGAGATCCACGTCAGTCCAGCCCGTGAAACGGTTTTCCAGATTCCAAGTGGACTGGCCATGACGCAAAAGAACCAGCTTGTGCATATCGATTCCCTTCGGGAAAGGACGGCGTGATCGACTGCCCGCTGGTCACATTCTAACACCTGGGCCGCCAGGATGCACCGACTCCGGCGCTCTCAGTTGCCCTTGTGACCGGGCCGTTCGCTGAGTAGGCTTGAGCCTTAAGGGGTGAGCTGGAGCGACCTTCCCACAATTCAGCCTCTGAACTCTCGGGAGTGAACATGGCGATCGTAGTGACGGGCAAGAACCTGCGGATCGAGGACCTTGTGCGCGTGGCACGGCAGGGCGAAGCGGTCGAACTTGATTCCGATGCCCGGCAACGGATCTCTCAATGCCGCGAATTGCTCGAACGAAAGATCGACGAGGGCGAGGTCATGTACGGGGTCAACACCGGCATCGGAGAGCTCGCCAGTGTCGCGCTCGAGCCCGAGCAGGTGCAGAAATTCCAGCGCTACCTCATCTACAACCATTCTGCGGGGATCGGTGAGCCCGCACCCTTGGAGCATGTGCGCGCCGCCATGTTGGCGCGCGTCAACGTTCACGCACACGGGAATTCCGGGTGCCGTCCCATCATCACCCAGACTTACTTGGACATGCTCAACCGCGGAGTCACCCCGGTGGTCTGCGAGAAGGGCAGCGTGGGGGCCTGCGGGGATCTCGCGCCCATGAGTCAGATCGCGCTCTCCCTGATGGGAGAGGGAGAATGCTTCTACCGGGATCATCGCATGTCCACGCGGGAGGCCATGACACAGGCCGAGATCGAAATCCCCGGTCTTCAGGCCCGTGACGGTCTGGCCGCGATCAACGGTTCCAATCTGCTCACTGCGATCTCCGCGCTGGTGGCGTACGAGGCCGAAATCTGGCTGAAACACGCGGAAATTGCCGCGGCCATGAGTCTCGATGCGCTCGGAGCAAATCTCAAACCCTACGATCGCCGCCTGCACGAGCTTCGCGGTTTTCACGGGGCGGTCGTCTCGGCCGAGAACTTGAAGCTCGTTTTGGCGGGAGGAGATCTGGCCGAAGGCGGAAAACTGAAAGTGAAGGTCCAGGATTCCTACAGCATGCGTAGCACTCCCCAAGTCATTGGCGCTGCGCGCGATCAGCTTCGCTGGACCAAAGAACAGATCGAAGTGGAGCTGAACGGGGTCGGCGATAATCCCATTTTCTTGCCCGAGGAAGATACTGTGCTCACCGGCGCCAACTTCCAGGGGACGCCAGTCTCCTTGCCGATGGAAGGCCTGGGAGCAGCCATCACCATGGTCTGCGTCCTGAGCGAGCGTCGCCTCAATCGGCTCCTCAACCCCAAATTATCGGACGGTCTGCCTGCGTTCTTGACCAAGGGCGCGGGGATGTTCAGCGGTCTCATGCTGAGTCAATACACGGCGGACGCGCTCATCGTCGAGCAACGAATCCTCTCCACTCCGGCTTGCACACAGAGTATCCCGGCCGCGGCCGACCAGGAGGACTTCGTGAGCATGGGAATGAACACCGCACTCAAGAGCCGACAGATCATGGACAATGCCTACGGAGTGCTTGGCATCGAGTTGATGGCCGCCGCGCAGGCTCTGGATTTTCGCGGGTGGAAGCCGGGCCAAGGCTGTGAGGCGGCACGGGGCGCCATCCGGAAGCAGGTCGAACATCTGGAGGAAGATCGTCCCCTCTTCAACGACCACAATGCCATGAGCAAGCTGGTGCGAAGCGGAGAAATTCTCGCCGCGGTCGAAGGAAGTGTCGGTCCCCTCGCAAGTTCTTGAGGGATCTTGGCAGAACCGCCCTGGGCGGAAGCGCTCGCGGCCTGGCCGAGGGAGGGCTCAGTAACTCGTTCCGTCCTCGCCGACTTTTCCGGCGAACTTGCGATACATCCAGCTCGAGTAGGCCATTGCGATCAACATTCCGGGGATCCACCAGTAGAGCCCCAGCTTGAGGCCCGAGAGCGGAGCGGCCGCGTTGTGAATATCGAGGCTCAATCCGGTGTCACCCAGGGCCGGAAGCACCAGGGGATAAACGCCGGCCACTACCGCACCCAGCATGCCCGCCAGATAGGCGCACGAAGCGTAGAATGCGCTCAGCTCCTTTCCACGGCGTGGAAACCAGAAAAGACCGAAGAGCCCGGCGAGCGCCAACAACGGGAAAAAGTAGCGCCAAGGCTGCGCGTTCAGGTGCTGCAGAATCACCGGCTGAATTCTAAAAGTGGCGACGGTGAGAATCAGGGTGAGAAGTAGCTGCACCGGCACGAGGATTCCAATCTTGTGCAGCGAGCGCTGCTGCATGGGACCACTCGTCTTCAGGTTCAACCAAGTGGCCCCCTGCAGCGTCAGCGCGACCACCGCGGTCACTCCCACCAGCACGGTATAGATATCCAGAACTCCCACGCTGTGACGCCCCCCCAGCCACATGGGCGCGAAGAACCTGCCGCTGGAATCCAGCGGGACGCCGCGCACGACGTTTCCCAGCGCCACTCCGAAGAACAACGCCAAGAGAAAGGAACTGAGCACGAAGATCGAGTCCCACAGCGAACGCCAAATCGGGGCCTCGAGATGCGAGCGGAGTTCGATGGAAATTCCGCGACCCATCAAGAGCCACAACACCATGTTCAAGGGCAGATAAAAGCCGCTGAACGCGCTGGCGTAGAGTAGGGGAAAAGCGAAGTAGAGCGTTCCCCCCGCGGCCAGCAGCCACACTTCGTTGCCATCCCACACCGGCCCAATCGTGGCCAGGGCGAGACGACGCTCCTCGTCGCTTCGAGCGACGAGGCGATGCAGAATTCCCACTCCCAGATCGAAACCGTCGAGAAGCACGTACATCACGATCATGAATGCCACAAAACAAAACCAGATCGTCTGCAAGGGAATCCTCCCGATCAGTGTGAAGTTTCGCTTTCGGGACCACGCTGGATTTCACGCCACATCAACAGGATGAAGAGGAGCGAAAGCAATGTGTACATGCCCATGAACCCCATGAGGGTGAAGATACCGTTGCCCGCCGAGACCGTATCGCTATAGCCATCTTGCGTGCGCAACAGGCCGTACACGAGCCAGGGCTGTCGTCCCAGCTCCGCGGTGAGCCATCCCGCCGTGTTGGTGATGTAGGGAAAGGGAAACAAGATCACGAGCGCCCAGAGAAAGAAGCGGCTCTGAAAGAGCTTCCCCCGCGCGAGCCAAATCATGCTCAACCCCAAGAGCAGAATGAAGATCGTGCCCAGACCCACCATGATGTGATACGCGAAATAGAGCAGCGGAATGTTGTCCGGCCAGTCACGCTTGGGGAAGGTGGTGAGCCCCGGTACCTCCGAGCGCAGCCGGCTGGTAGTGAGGAAGCTCAGCGCCTTGGGAATCTTGATCGGATTGTCCAGGCTCTGCCGCTCCACGTCCGGTTGACCGATCAGAACCAACGGCGCGCCCGCTTCACTCTGAAAGAGACCTTCCATCGCGGCGAGAGCGGCCGGCTGATGCTTCGCCACCATCCTTGCGTGAAAATCCCCGGTGGGAAAGGCCAGGGCGATGGCCGCGATCAGCCCGGCCGGTACCCCCACGCGCAAGAAGCGTCTAGCGACTTTGACTTCACGATCTTGCAAAAGGTAGAAGGCACCGGCCGCGCTCACGAAGATGGCGGCGGTGACGGTGGTGCCCATCATCGTGTGGAGGTACTGCCAGAGTCCCCAGGGATTCAGAAGGAACTGGCCCAAACTCGTCAGGGCCACTCCCCCGTTCGCTGTGAGCTCGAAGCCGCGTGGATACTGCATCCAGGCGTCCGTGATCACGATGAAGTAACCGGACAACCAGGATCCGACGAAGACTAATAGTGAAGCGACCCAGTGTACGCGTGGACCGAAACGCTTTTCACCGAAGAGGAGAATTCCCAGAAAACTCGATTCCAAAAAGAACGCGAAGACGCCTTCCATGGCCAAACTCTGGCCGATCACTCCCCCTGCGAAGATGGAGAATCGAGACCAGCTGGTGCCGAACTGGAACTCCAGAGGAATGCCGGTTACGACGCCCATCGCAAAATTGATGGCGAAAAGTCGAATCCAAAAACGCGCGGCATGGTTCCACTCTTCCTTCTGCGTCCTGATGGCCAGGCTCTTCATCAAGAAGATGAGCAGGGCCAATCCCATGGTGAGTTGCGGAAAGAGGTAGTGGTAGGTGACGGTGAACGCGAAGTGGAAACGGTGAACGGCGAGCGCAGTGTCCATCTTTTCGTCTGTACCTTCCTGAGAAGAGGCCAGGACTTGGAACCCGGAGCCCGTAGATACTACGGGCGAACTCAGGCTCGTCCATCCGTCCCAAGAACGTCCCTGGCGAATGTGATACAAGGGATTGCGCTAGACAAGAACTTCCCCCGCGAATACAGCGGAGTGCGTAGGCGCGGAAGGCGCCGCTGGCTTGCGGCATCCTCGATTCGCCCTTACTCTGGGCCAGGCCGCCGCCAATCGAGGATACCCACAGGAGGAAACATCGATGTCCCTGGTCGGCAAGCAAGCCCCGGATTTCATTCTCGAGGGCTATTTCAACAAAAATTTCGAGACCTTCAAACTCAGCGATTATCGCGGGAAGTGGGTCTATCTACTCTATTATCCGCTCGACTTCACCTTCGTGTGCCCCACGGAAGTACTCGAGTTCAGCAAGATGGCCGCGGAGTTCCGCAAGTTGAACTGTGCTCTCTTCGGAATCTCCATCGACAGCAAGTTCGTCCACAAGGCCTGGGTGGATGGAAAGGCCGAGGATGGCGCTCTGGGTGGAAGCCTGGACTATCCTCTACTCGCGGACGTCACGAAGACGACGGCGGCCAACTACGGCGTCCTGCTGGAGGAGTCGGGAGTTGCCTTGCGCGGACTCTTCCTCATCAGCCCCGAGGGCGTCGTCATGCAGGAGACGATCAACAATCTCTCGGTCGGTCGTAACGCCAAGGAAGCAATCCGCTTGCTGAAAGCCTTCCAATACGTAACCAGCCACGAGGGCGAGGTGTGCCCCGCGGGCTGGGACGAAGGCGCGGACACCATGAAGGCCAGCTCAGAAGGCATGGCGGAGTATCTCAGCAGCCACTGAGGACGAATCCAGCGCGATGAAAACGGGCGGAGCCGAATGGTTCCGCCCTCCTTGCGTTGATCTCCCACCGTCGAATTTTCGACCGATGAGACTGGCGCCATGGCGGACTCCACGACAACCGGTACTCTCATGCACGATTTTCTGGCGCCCTTCACGATCGTATTCGATGTGGGTTCTCGGCGGATCGCGTTCCTGCCACACGACGAGCCCGCAGCAGCGCCCTAGGGAATCTCGAGTTCCGCCAAGCGCTGCAAACTGCGCACGCGCTCTGTGGGGACGACCACGCGCGGTATTTCGCCGCGCTGGCCCACCATGCTCACTCGCTGTAGGTATTCCTGGCGGCTCGATGCGTTCTCTCCTTCAACGTGGGCCTCCACGTCCAGAAGAACGACTTGCTTCGCAGTGATGGTGTCACAGCGTCCGACGAAGAGCTCCGGCCCATCGGTCACGACGACCACGGTGATCCCGTGCAGCTCTCCTTTGTCGTGGTGAAAGGTCCCCACGCGGTCTCTCCTGAGCTTCGTGCTCCCTAGGCCGTCACGCAGTGCTTCTGGAAGGCCTCGGTGAGTTCCTGTGCGATCTCTTGCGCGCTGCGACTCTCGATACGATGCCGGGGCAAGAAGTGCACGATCTCGCCGTTCTTGAACATCACCATGCTGGGGCTACTCGGGGGAAACTCAGCGAAATGGGAGCGAGCCTGCGCGGTGGCCTCCACATCCTGTCCCGCGAAGACGGTGGCGACTCGGGCCGGACGCGCCGCATGCTGCAGAGCGAGCGCCACCGCGGGCCGCGCTTGGCCGGCGGCACAGCCGCAAACGCTGTTGATGATGAGGAGTCCGGGGCTGTCGTTCTCGGCTATCCACTCGTCCACCGCTGCGGCAGTGGTCAATTCCTGAACTCCGAGACGAGTGAGCTCCTCACGCATGGGAGCTACGAGCTGCGGATCGTACGGCATGCAAATCACTCCTTGTGAACAAGCGCGGCCGAGGCTGCGGTATTGAAAACCGATTTCAATCCCCCACTAACTACGCCAAAAAGGCCTGCGCGGCAAGGCATACCGAGCTTTGGACTTGCCAAATTCGGTGCTTGTGATCTTCCTTTGCGGTCAGGGAAGCGGGAACAGGCCGGAGCCTGGTGCGTTTCAGACAGTGGGAGAATCCAGAGTCCTCCCCAAGGGGAAGGGAACCATGATGGACCAATCGCGTTCCTTCGATCTTCAAGAGCGCCAACGCATCCTGAGCCACAGCTCGGTGGAGGCGCGAACTTCCTTTCTGAGCCAGGTCTACGCCTGGATGTGCACCGGACTGGTGGTGACCGCTCTCACCGCCTGGGGCCTGCTCCAGAACCGCGAACTGATGGCCCAGCTGGTGGGAGGCCAGGGTCGCTTTCTGCTTCTGATCGGGCTCCAGCTCGGAGCGGTGATCGTCCTGGCCGCAGCCTTCCAAAGACTCTCCTTCGCTGCGGCGGCCGGGCTCTTCCTGCTCTATTCGGCGCTGACCGGGGTGACCTTTTCCACCCTCTTCCTCGTCTACACCGGAGCCAGCATCGCCTCGGTGTTCTTCATTACCGCCGGCACCTTCGGCGCGGTTAGTTTTTACGGTATGACGACCAAGCGCGATCTGTCTGGCTGGGGCTCCTATCTCTTCATGGGCCTCATCGGCATCATCGTGGCTTCGGTGGTCAATCTCTTCCTGCACAGCGATGGACTGACGATGGCGGTTTCCTATCTGGCCGTCTTGATCTTCACCGGTCTGACTGCGTACGACACCCAACGTCTGATGCTCGTGCACGAATCAGGGCGGGCCCACGGACGCGCGGGATCGAAGTTGGCAGTCTACGGCGCGCTGCAACTCTATCTCGATTTCATCAACCTCTTCCTGGCGCTGCTACGCATCATGGGCCGGCGACGCTAAAAGCGAGGGCCGCTCAGGGAGTTTGCGGGCTCTCCACCAAGCGATGGATCTTTCCCTGCGCGGCATATTCCAATACGTAGAGACTGCCGTCGGCTCCCAGGCCGAAGGAGGAGATTCGGAAGGGCGCGTCCAGGAGTTTCTTCAGATCCTGACCCTCATGGTCGATGGCCCAGATGCGTCCGGAGGAATAGTCGCCAAAGACGTAGCGGCCCTCCAGCGTACTCAGACTGGCTCCACGTACCACGTAGCCGCCAGTGATCGCGGCGTTGCCTTCGGTGTGGGGATATTCGTACAGGGGATCCAGAAAGGGCCCAGCCGAGGCACACTGTGGAGAGGGGCCGCCTGGAGGCCCCAAATAGTCGTGGGCTCCCTCGCGACAATCCCAACCGTAATTGCCGCCGTTGACGATGCGATCGACCTCCTCCCACTCTCCCTGCCCCACTTCTCCCGCCCAGAGTTCGCCTCTTGTGGCGTCGTACGAGATGCGCCACGGATTGCGTAATCCGTAGGCGAAGATCTCTTCCCTGAAGCCCTCGCCATTGCCCACGAAGGGGTTGTCGGGCGGTATCCCGTAGTAAGGTGGGGTGCTCTCGTTGGCTCCTACGTCGATGCGCAGGATCGAGCCGAGATACTGGGTACGGTCCTGGGCGGAGTCGATAGGATTTCCGCCGCCACCCCCGTCGCCCAGACTCAAGTAGAGTTCGTTCCCCTGGCCGAAGCACATCCCGCCGCCGTTGTGGTTGGAAAAGGGTTCATCGAACTCCCTGAGGACCACCTCGCTGGAAGCCTGTGCGCTGAGTCCGTCACTCTCCGCGGTGAAGCGCGAGAGACGACCGTGATAGCCCGACGCATCGGAAGTCGTGTAGTACACGTAGAACCAACGGGAGCTCTCGTAATCGGGGCGAAAGGCCAGACCCAACAACCCCAGCTCGCTGGACGCACTGGCGACGCTGTCGGCGATGTCCAGGAAGACCTTCGCGCTCGAAGAGTCGCCAGGATCGAGCACGAGGATCTTGCCCCGCTTCTCCACCACGAATAGCCGCTGGCCCAGACCCGGGGCCGCGTACAGTCCGACCGGGTTCTCCAAGCTGAGCTGGGGATAGACGGTCTGAAGTTCATACTGGTAGACCTTGGGCGCGTCAGGAGTCGGGGACACGGAGTCCGAGCAGCCGGAAACGGAGCCGACGAACAGGAGCATTCCGCAAGCGATGAAGAGAACGACGCGCGGCAAGGGGCAGCGAAGCGTGCGCGGGCGAGACGACACGAAGGGGCCTTTCGGCTGGGGAGAATCCAGACACAGTCTAGGCGAATCTTCGCGAAACTGCGCCTGCCGGCCTGCTGGGCGCAGTCAAAGTCAGAACTACTGTCCTCCTCCGTCGTGGATTTCGATGGGGTCTGCGCGCAGAACGGGCTGCCCCGGCGACTGAAAGAGATCGCGCAGGAAACGCAGCTCCTGCTCGCTCAAGCCCATCCACGGACCCAGCGGGCGCACCGGACCCCCGGAGAGGGGATCGAGCGTGAGCTTTGCCTGCAGCGAGGGTAGCAAGTCCGGCCAAAGCGCGGCCAGATTGAAGGCTCCCAGACCGGGTCCCTCCAGCAAAGTCACCGGCTGCTGGGCGGGAATGCCCGCCATCTCCTTCGCGATACCAATCGCTGACCACAGCCCCCCGATCTCATCCACGAGTCCCTCGCGCACCCCGCGCGTCCCGCTCCAAATGCGCCCCTGCCCCACCGAATCGACGTGCGCTTCGCTCAGGCCTCTCCCCGTGGCCACCTGGCTCACGAAATCGCCATACATGGCGCGGATGATCTTCTCCACCCGCTCCTTCTCCATCTCGTCGAGGGGACGGTGCGGCACCGCCACGTCGAGGAAAGGAAGCACGATGCCACCGCCCATGTCGGCATGCGCGCCCCGTTGGACCTGACTGTAGTCGAAACCGATTTTCTTGGAGAAGCCATTGTCGTAAATCCAGCCCCCGATGACCCCGATGCTGCCGGTAAGGGTGAGAGGAGACGCGAGCAGGGAATCACAGTACATGCTGATCCAGTATCCGCCGGAGGCGGCGACGTTCCCCTGGCTGACGACGACTGGCTTTTCCTTCATCGTCTTGCGCATTTCTCGCGCGACCATGTCGCTGGGAAGGGGATCTCCGCCCGGAGAGTCGACGCGCAGGATCACCGCCTTGACCGCCGGGTCCTGCCGCGCTTGCTCGATCTGTTTGCTCAAGCGACGTCCTTCGATCCCTTTGTCCATCGCGCACTCTCCGATGGCGTACAGGACCGCGATTCTATCCGGTTCGCCCCACTCGGCTCGCCGCCAACGCGGATCACCCGTGACACTCAGCAGAGCGTGCTCGCGCGCGGAGTGCGGGGACGGGGCCTGGGACTTCCCATCCTTCTCGGCGCCTTTGCGGGCTTCTTCATAGCTCCCCAACTTATCAACCAGGTGCAGCTGAAGCGCTTCGGGCGCTCTCAGGAAACCGCGGGTATCCACGATCTCGTCGAAGTTCTGGGCGCTCAAACCGCGGGCGGAACAAATCAGGGACCGTGCCTCTTCGTAGTAGTCGTCCAGGAGTGCCTGACGCTGCTCTCTGTCCGCCTCGCTCTGTGAGCTACGGGAGAGCACTTCGAACGCGGATTTGTACTTGAAGTAGCGCCAGGCCTCGACGCCCAGACCGAGCTTGGTCAGCGCGTTGTGGTAGTAGGTCTTGCCCCAGCTCAGTCCGCGCAGATCCAGATCGCCTTGTGGGTCGAGCCAGATCTCATCCGCACAACTCGCCAGCATGGTTCCCATGAGCGTCAGGCGATCGGCGTAGACCACGACGGTCTTTCCGCGCGCCCGGAATTCCTCGAGCTGTTTCCTCAGCTCCCAGAGCATGGCGCTGCTGACGTGCATGCCGGAGAGATTGAGCACGAGCCGGTCGACTCGCGGTTCATCGGCCCAATCGGAGATACGTCTGAGAGTCGACAGGAAGGTGTTGCGATCGTCGAAATAGCGATATCGGCGATAGGGCATGGTTCCCTTCAGCGAGAGTTCCACCGTGGAACCGCTGCCCAAAGCGCCGCGCCACAGACGCAGTGGCGCATCCACTTGGGCGCCGAGCTGTACCGAGTGAACCTCTTGCAACACCCGGTTCTCATCCAATTCCACGATCGAGCCGGCTTGCGATCCGCCGTCGAAACTCAAGGCAAGTCCAAAACCAAAGACTCCCCCGTCGCGGTAGCGCACGCTGGCGCGTAGGCCGGGGACGATCTGACTCTCGATTCCCAGGCCACTGCGCCACTGCGCTTTCTTCGAGTCATCGGGGCGAGCGCTCAACTCACCGAAGAAAGTCCAGGCTGGCCCGAAGGGTCGAAGTCCCAGATCGGTCTGGCCCGCGAGGTCTCCCGTCTGCAGGTCCCAGTCGCCGCTGAGCCCAAAGGAAGCGAAGCGACGTCGCTCGATGAGTCCCGCGCTCAGGCGGCGATGACGCGGCATCAGGTCCCGATCGCCGCCGGCCCAGGAGTACGCCAGCCCGAGCGCATGGGAGCGGTCGCCTCCACTTAGGGCGAGGGAATACTCGTTCACGGTGGGAAGATCCACCGTCAGATCCTGCAAGAACGGTGAGCCGCTCGAGCTTCCGTCGAAGTCGAAGCGCCGGTAGGAAAAACTCAAGACGGGCAAGGCGACGATGGCGGCTAGATCGTGAGACTCCAACAGGAGAGGGCGATCGAAGGGGTGCGCGCTGAGCTGCTCGTTCCGCTTCCAGCCGAAGTAGATTCCCGACCTGGACCCGGTGCCGAAAGCCGCCGGATTGAAGAGCCCCGCCGCCAAGCTGGAGGACATTCCCGGCGGGCTCGAAAGCCAGCTCGACTCCGTGGCGTAGTCGGGGAGGCCGTCGTCCTTTGCTGCCCGCGCAAAGCTCGCGGGAAACGACACGAGAAGCAAGCTCACGAGGCAAAGTAGCGGCGAATACGGACCTGGGCTTCGCATCTCTCTCGCTTCCTGGTACCCGGTGGTGGTTTCGCTGCGGAGCCTAAGACTTTCGCGCCTCTCGGGCAAGACGAGCTGTCACTTGCCGGATGAGGACAGTGCGGGCATGCTCACTCCCCCGCAGAAAAGGAGACAGCCATGCATCCTTCACGTAGTCTCGCGCTGTTCTCTCTCGCCTTCGCCTTCTTTCTATTGAGCCCGGCCTACCTCGTGGCCTCCGCGCCTCCTCACGGGCTGCTGCGCGTCGGGGACCTACTTGACATGCTCACTCCTCTGGCGCTCTTGCCGCTCTACGCTCTCCTCTTGTACCAACGCCACGGGGCTTGGCCCCGATGGCCCAAAATGATTTTGTTCTTGGTGCTCTCGGCTCTCTGGGTCGAAGGGCATTCGATGCACCTGGCCGCGAACGCGTTGGGGCACTTGCTCGACGCACGGCCGCTCACCGCGGCTTATCGCCTGGATTATTTTCTGGACGAACACCTGAGCCACGTGCTGTGGCATGCCGCTATCATCCTGCTTGCAGTCCTGCTCTTGGTCCAAGCCAAACGCGAAGAAGTAGATTCGCCGGTGAGCTGCATCGTGGGCGCGGTGCCCTATGGCTTCAGCTACTTCGCGATCACGGTGGAAGGACAGACTGCGGCGCTAGGAATCCTCGCGGCGTTCGCACTCTCGGGGTGGATCGCTTCGAGCTTCAAAGAGCGAAAGAAGGATGCGTACTCCGTCTTCTTTCTCTCAGCGCATCTGCTTGCACTCGCACTCTATCTGCTTTGGTACCTCATGCACGGGGGACTGCCGCAATTCAGCGAAGTGGGACTGCTAAAATGAAGAAGAATGCTAACAGCAGCAACGAGAAGAGACCGCCCCCGATGGGAACGGTCTCTTGTTCGCGCTGCCGGCGCGACGCAGCTAACAGAAGGCGTGCGCCGTGGGAGCAGGAAAACTCGGGCTTTTACATGCTCACGAAATCGTGGGCACGTACTGTTTTGCGGCCATTCGCCTTGGCGCGCTTCGCGGCCTGCTCGATGTACCAGTAGACAATGCCATTGAGACCATCGAGAGCGTCTCCGGCAACGTTGACCCCGTAGTTCTTGAGCGCGACTTTCGTCTTGCTTCCCACGAGCAACATCTCCATGGCGGCCTTCCTGGAAGCGGCCTTTTTTCTCGCCGTCTTCTTCTTGGCGGTCTTCCTCTTGGCAGCGGTCTTCTTCTTGGCCACAGTGGGCCTCCTTGGGTTTTGATTGTCAAACGAGGAGCCGGCACCACACCGGTCCTTCACGATCGACAACGAGTCCGAGGGAAGTCCTACCCTTGGTGCAGTGCACCGTGATGGAGTGGGGTCCCATTGCGACCCGTGCGCTGTAAGAGCCGGAAATAACTCAATCGCGCCACGACGGCAAGCGTTTTCGCGAGAACTCGTCCCACCGCGAGCGATGTTGCCTCGGCTTGGGCACCAAACTCAGTGGGCGGCTGCCTCGCTCGCGGCCACGGATTTGCGAATCGCGACCAACTCGAGGTGCAGGATAAGCGGACTGTTTGGAGGAACGACTCCCGGGATACCCCGAACTCCGAATCCAAGCTTCGCGGGAAGAAAGACCCAGCGCTCCTCCCCCACCTGCATTTTCAGGAAATTCATCTCCCACTGCAGACCTCTGCGAGGCTCGCCGGCCACCAACACCTCGGGCTTTCCGTCCTGATACGTCGATTCCACCACTTTCCCGTCGGGAAGGTAGCAGGCGTAATTCACCACGATGGTCTGTCCCTTCTTCGGCTTCTCGCCATTTCCACTCACGGTCTTGACCATGCGGCTGCCATCATCTTGCTTGCGTGATTTCTTGCGCAGTGGATCGACCCTCTCTTGGAAGCGCTGCGTGTGCAACTGGGCGAGTTGGGTCGCATCCAGGTCCTTGAGCTCTTGAAACGTGGCCTCGGCATCGAACTCTAGCGCCGCTTTCCCGCGCCGGATGATCTTCACCGACCGCAAGTGCACATCCTCCTCGGGTTTGTTGTCATTGGTGGGTACCGAAGAAATCGCGGAGACGACATCCATTCCCATCACCACGCGCCCGAAAATGCTGAATCGCCGATCGAGCTCGGACTCACGCTTCTCGGTGATGAAGAACTGGCTTCCGTTGGTGTTGGGACCCTGATTGGCCATGGCCAGGACTCCGGGACGATCAAAACTGAGGCCCGGTACGATCTCATCGCGAAAGCGGTAGCCGGGTCCGCCGGTACCACGCCCGGTGGGATCGCCGGACTGGATGAGAAAGCCACCGATCACCCGGTGGAAGGTCAGACCGTCGTAGAAGGGTTGCTTCGTCGATTCGTCGGATTGCCCATCGACGCCGCTCCTGGTTCCCTCAGCGAGGCCCACGAAATTGGCGACCGTGAGGGGGACTCGCTGGAAGAAGAGCTTACATACGATGACGCCCAGATCGGTCTGGAGCACTGCGTACAGACCGTCGGCGGCGGTCGCTTCCTCCACCGTACCGTAACTCGGACCTGTCGCCTCGTCGGTGGCATTCTGCGCGTGAACGAGGCTTCTCAGTGGAAGGAGAAGCAACACGACGCAAAGGAAGACTCTTGCAGAAGCGCGGTGCATCGACGACGGACCTCCGGATTACGGTAGTGACGCCCCCCACGGGCGAACCTTTCGAATCTAGCATCAGCGGTGGATTTCCAACAGGTCTTGCGGTTTTTCGCGCGGAGCTTCCCCGACCTGGCGCCCGAATGGCGGAACTGCGGTCCACTCCCGCAGCTTGAGAATTCAGGCAGCTGAAACTACTCTAGAACACTCCGAAGTCGGCAATTCTCATTCGTTCGCGGATCAGGGAGCCCAATGGACGCGCAAAGTGCACTGATCCTCGCCGCCGTG
>Ga0055450_10000039_pt1 | contig 17185 bp, 15 predicted proteins | sample China_Galinas_PW_5_FD_57740 | JGI IMG/M metagenome (GOLD analysis project Ga0055450, IMG submission 57740) | Wetland microbial communities from San Francisco Bay, California, USA, that impact long-term carbon sequestration - China_Galinas_PWC_D1 | ecosystem: Environmental > Aquatic > Marine >... | reverse complement strand
GCCGAGTTGCCGCTTCCCGGCGGCGACATTCCCGAGATGAACGATTACTTCCGGGTTGCCGAGGACCTCCTCTTGCGAGAGACCAAGCTTCCGCTCACGACCCTACGTTACCTCTTGGGCACCTATGGTAGCCGCCATACGAGCATCTTGAAATTGATCCGCGAACATCCCGAATGGGCCGAGCCTTTGGAGAAGGACTTGCCGTTCACCGTGGCCGAGGTCGTTCATGCCGTACGGCACGAGCATGCCCTCAAACTGGAGGACCTCATCTGGCGCCGAACCTGGAGAGGCTACCTGGGTCCCTTGGACGACGCCACGAGCGATCGGTGGGAGGCGGCGCTGGCGGAAGGACTACGTGGAAAACCTCGGCGCATCTTGGTGTAAATCTCAGATACTCCGCATTCGCCCGCCGTCGATCGCGATACTCTGACCCCGCAGGTAGGCTGCTGCGGGAGAGGCGAGGTAGGCAATGAGCTCGCCGAGCTCGCTGGGCTGCGCCAGCCTGCCCTCGGGGATTTGAGCCAACCACTCGTGCTCGATCTCCTCTTCCTCGACTCCTCGCGAGCGCGCCAAGGCCGTCTTGAGTTCGGCGAGACGTTCGGTGTCGGTGTAACCCGGGAGGACATTGTTGATCGTCACGCCCGCCGGTAGCTCCCGACTGACCGATTTCGCCCAACCCGCCATGGCTGCGCGTGTGGTGTTGCTCACCCCGAGTTGTGGGATGGGTTCGTAAACGGAAGTCGAGACCACGTTGATCACGCGCCCGTAGCCCTCGGCGCGCATACCGGGCAGACAGATCTGTAAGAGCAGATGCGAGGCGAGAACGTGGCGCGAGAACGCCCGTAGAAAATCGTCAGGCCCGGCGTCCAAAATCGAACCCAAGGGTGGACCGCCCGTATTGTTCAAGAGGATGTGAATGGGGCCCTGCTGGCGTAGATGCTCGCGAACCTTCACTTCCAAATCCTCGCGATCGTCCAGATCGGCGACGAGCACCTCCACCGCGCTTGCCCCTTCTTGCTCGAGCTGGCTGGCCAACTCCGCGAGAACGGCCTCGCGCCGCGAGAGGAGGGTCAGCGCGAGTCCGCGACGAGCCAGGGCAATCGCCGCCGCCCTGCCGATTCCCATGCTTGCCCCGCAGATGAGTCCGTGGTGGTTCTTGGATCCCATGTCTCGCTCGCTTTCCCGGGTGGAAGGTGCTTTGCGTGCCGCTGCGATCCACGCCCTAGCTGAACATGGGGCAGCTCACACTGACAAAACTAGCTTAGAACCTCGTCGAAGACGACTCCAGCCTTCGTGGAACTCTCTCGCATCGTAGGATGTATCCTGTTATGCTATTTGGCGCTGATTGGGCTCCATTTTGCACCACTTTGCTTGCAGGTCGGCCGTGGGAACGTCTCCCGAATACGAAGAACTCCTGAAGCAATATCGCGCCCTCGAAAGACGACTGGCTGAGCTCAAGGACTTCCAACAAAAGCACGAAGCAAGCGAACGCGCACTTCGCGAAAGTGAAGAGAAGTTCCGCCTCATTTCCGAACAGTCGATGATCGCGATCGCCGTAATTCAGGACGGCGCCTTCAAGTACTGCAATGAGACATTCCTGAACCTGGTCGAGTATCCCCTGGAAGAGATTCGCGAGATGAAGAGCCTGGAGAACATCGCGCGGCTCATTCATCCGGACGATCGGGAATTCGTCACCGAGCAAATTCGACGCAAGATGCAGGGCAACGAGGGCGTGGTTACCAACTACCCCATGCGCCTGCTCACTTCATCAAACACGACACGTTGGGTGGAAATTTACTCGAGGACCGTTTTCTTTCAGGGCCGTCCCGCCGACCTCGTCACGATGACGGACATCAGTACGCGCAAACAGGCCGAAGAGGAACGGGCCAGTCTCCAGGCGCAGGTCTTTCATGCCCAAAAACTGGAGAGCTTGGGCGTCTTTACCGGCGGCATCGCGCACGATTTCAACAATCTCCTCAGCAGCATCCTGGGAAGTACCGAGCTCGCGCTTGCCGAGATGGGGGCGGAAGATCCAACGCGCACGCACATGGAAGAGATTCACCGCGCTGCGGAGCACGGCACCGACCTCTGTCAGCAAATGTTGGCCTATGCGGGCAAGACGGCTCCTCAGCGCGGTCCCATCGACCTCATCGAACTCATCCGCGAGATGGATCGGCTATTCAGAATCTCCATTTCTCGCGACATTGAACTGAAGGTGGACGCGCCTCCCTCGCTCGCTCCGATAAGGGGGGACGCGAGCCAGATTCGGCAAATCGTTCTCAACCTCATCATCAACGCATCCGAAGCATTCGAAGGCCAGCCGGGCACGATCACCATTCGCATGGGAGAGGAGTTTTGCGAACAAAGGGAACTGAGCACCCCCTGGTTGAATCAGGACCTGCCGGCTGGCGACTACGTCTATCTGGAGGTCGAGGACAACGGAAAGGGAATGGATGAAGACACTCTACTCCGGGTGTTCGATCCCTTCTTTTCCACCAAGTTCGCCGGACGTGGTCTGGGACTGGCATCGACCCTCGGCATCATCAAGGAACACCGGGGTAGCATCCGGGTGAAAAGCGCTCTGGGCCAGGGAACCAAGTTCCACATCAGTTTTCCCGCAGACAAGGAAGAGGCCATCCCAAAACGGGTGGAGAGCACGACCGAATGGAAGGGAAGCGGCCTGGTCCTGCTCATCGAGGACGAGGACTCGGTGCGCGCGGTCACCCGCCGCCTTCTCGAAAGTCTGGGGCTACAGGTTGAGACGGCCAGCGACGGCGTGGAAGGTCTGCAGAAGTTCACCGAGCACCCAGAGGCTTTCCGGCTCGTAATCGCGGATATGATCATGCCGCAACTTGGCGGCGAGCAAGTTCTCAAGGAGATCCGCGCTGGCCGACCCGACTTACCTGTTCTTTTGACCAGTGGTTTCAGCGAAGCGGAGGCACTCCGCAATCCCGCGCGCGATCCACTGACCGAGTTTTTGCCCAAACCCTTCGGCCTGAACGAGCTACGCAAGCATCTCGATCGCCTCTTGCATCTGAGTAAGCGCTAGTCGATGAAAAAATCGGGGAGTAGCTCGGCCCCCGCTTCCACTGCGTAGGCGTCGAAATCGGTGACCCCCTCCTCTTTCAGCACGTCCTCGTCCAAGTAGAAGTTCCCGCTGCATTTTCGGCTGTCCCTAATGAGGATGGCGTACGCCGCATCGGCCATGATGGAAGACTTGCGCGAGCGGCGGATCATGGGCTCTCCGCCCAGGAGATTGCGCACTGCGGCGGTCGCGATGGCGGTTCTGGGCCATAGCGCATTCACCCCGACCCCTTTTTCTTCGAACTCCGCGCTCATGCCGAGAACCCAGACACTCATCCCGTACTTCGAGAGGCTGTAGGCGACGTGGTCCTTGAACCATTTTTGATCCCAGTTCAAGGGGGGAGAGATATTGAGGATGTGAGGATTCTCCGTTTTCACGAGATGGGGAAGACAGCTGCGGGCACAGAGAAATGCGGCGCGGGTATTTACCGCAAAAAGCCGATCGAAGGTGCGCATCTTGGTGTCCAGCGTGCCGCTGAGCGCGAGCGCACCCGCATTGTTCACCAAGATGTCGAGCCTCCCGAAGCGGGCCACAGCGGCCTCGACCGCCGCCGTCACTTCTTCCTCGTGCCGCACGTCGCACTGCAGCGCGAGCGCCTCGCCTCCCACATTCTTCACTTCCGCCGCGGCAGTGTGAATGGTCCCCGGCAACTTCGGGTGCTCGCGTACTGTCTTGGCCGCCAGGACCACGCGAGCACCGTCCCGCGCCGCCCGCAGCGCGATCGCCTTGCCGATACCCCGGCTGGCACCGGTGATGAAGAGCACCTTTCCGCGTAGATCGGCCATGGAAGCTCCCGTCTTTCGGGGTTTCTGCCCGCCACCATTCTGCCCCTCTTATCCCGGGGCGACAAGCGGCCAAACTGACTGGCTTGAAACCGCTCCCGCGTCGCTCTATGTTCATGATCCGTCTTTCGTGCGAGCGCCCGCACACGTTTCGTTCAAGAACTCGGGGGGCAACCATGGCCATCGTAGAATGCGTTCCCAATTTCAGTGAAGGCCGCGACCACGCGGTTCTGGATGCAATCGTGGCAGCGATCAAGAGCGCAGATGGCTGCCAGGTCCTTGATGTGGACCCGGGCGCTGCGACCAATCGCACTGTCGTAACCGTGGTGGGCGAGCCCGAAGCGGTGCTGGAAGGCGCGTACCGCGGAATCGCGAAGGCCGCGCAACTCATCGACATGAGCAAACATCGCGGCGCCCATCCGCGCATGGGAGCCACCGACGTATGTCCCTTCGTACCGGTTTCCGGCCTGAGCATGGACGATTGCGTGGAGCTTGCGCGCCGCCTGGGCAAGCGGGTGGGTGAGGAGTTGAAGATCCCGGTCTATCTCTACGAGTACGCGGCATCGCGTCCCGAACGCGTGAACTTGGCCGACGTGCGCAGCGGGGAGTACGAAGCGCTTCCAGACAAATTGACAAAAGAGGAATGGAAACCGGACTTTGGTCCCGCCAGTTTCAATCCGCACACCGGCGCCACCGCGATCTCCGCGCGCGAGTTCCTGCTGGCCTACAACGTCAATCTCAACACCCAGGATAAATCGAGGGCCAGCGACATTGCGCTCGACCTCCGCGAACAGGGTCGTGCGAAGCGGGATTCCCAGGGTGAGATCGTGCGCGATAAGTCCGGCAAGGCGATCAAGGTGCCCGGACGCTTCGAGCACGTCAAAGGAGTGGGCTGGTACATCGACGAATACAAGCTCGCGCAGATCTCCATGAACCTGACCAACTATAAGGTCAGCAGTCTGCACGCGGTCTTCGACGCCGCCTGCGAGGAGGCGGTGAAGCGTGGCTTGCGGGTCACGGGCAGCGAACTGGTTGGTTTGGTTCCGCTGGAGGCGATGCTGCAGGCCGGCCGGCACTACCTGCGCAAGCAGGGCAAGAGCGCCGGTATCCCCGAGAGTGAGGTCGTCGAATGCGCGATCCGGAGCATGGGAATGCGCGACGTGGCTCCCTTCGACCCGCAAGAGAAAATCATCGAATATCGCCTCAAGAAGGGACAGTCGGGCCTTGCCGATCTGAGTCTTGCCGCCTTCTGTGACGAGCTCTCCAGCGAATCCCCCGCACCGGGAGGCGGAAGCGTGGCCGCGCTCGTCGGCAGTCTCGCCGCCGGACTGGCCGCCATGGTGGCCAATCTCACTGTCGGACGGAAGGGGCAGGACGATGTCTGGGACGCGATGAACGAGCTGGCGGTGAAGGCGCAGGAGCACAAGGACTGGCTCATGGAGGCCGTCGATGCCGACACCCAGGCCTTCAACGCAGTGCTGGCGGCGCGCCGGTACCCCAAGTCCACAGAGAGCGAAATCGCGGCGCGGGAGAAAGCGATTCTGCAGGCCAACCGCGAGGCAACTCTGGTTCCCCTACGCGTGCTCGAGCGCACCCACGCGGTCCTCGATCTGACTGCGGAAGCTGCGCGCAAGGGCAATCCCAACAGCCTGAGCGACGCGGGCGTGGCGGCCCTCTGCGCCATGGCCTGTGCCGAGGGCGCCTACTACAACGTGCTCATCAACCTGGCTGGGCTGAAGGACGATCAACCCTGGGCGAGCAAGACGCGAGAGAGGGCCGAGTCCGGCCTGCGCCAGGCGAAGGAGGCGGGCGAGGCCATCCGCCAAGAGCTCGGGAGCACTCTGCGGGCAGCCCTGGAGGATGCGAGCGCCACAAAATCATGAGAACTGGACTTGATTCTCCTTTCCCATCGTTCCATAATGTAGGAAAATTCGAACGAATGTTCGGACGGGAATGGAGTCATGTCACAAACTATTGCTGCATATGGGTTTAGCGTCAAAATCCCCGGACAGCCGCTAGAGAAACTGGCCCTGACCGAGCTCGCCTGCGCTCCGCACGAGGTCCTCCTCGAGGTTGCGGGCTGTGGAGTCTGCCACACCGACCTGGGCTTCTGGGCTGGCCAAGTCCCCCCGCGCCATCCGCTTCCTCTCATCCTCGGCCATGAGATCGCCGGACGCGTGGTCGACTGCGGCGAGGGCGCGCAGGAATGGGAGGGTCGCCGGGTCCTCGTGCCCGCGGTGATCCCCTGCGGCGAGTGTCCGGCCTGCAAGGTCGACCGGCCCACCATTTGCCGCCACCAATTCATGCCGGGAAACGACGGCCACGGCGGCTTCGCTACCCACGTCAAACTTCCCGCGCGCGGCCTGTGTCCGATTCCCGAGTCCCTTCCACAGGGCCTGCCCCTCTCCCATCTCTCGGTGGTAGCGGATGCCGTCACCACTCCCTACGAGGCGATTCGCCGCAGTGGTCTTTCCGCCAATGACCTTGCGATCTTCGTAGGAGTGGGTGGGGTTGGGGGATTCGGAGTACAGATCGCGGCCGCTTTGGGCGCCGCGGTGGTGGCAATCGACGTCGATCAAGGCCGCCTCGCGCTGGCCGCCTCGCACGGAGCCGCCCTCGCGTTGGATGCCTCGGCGGACGATCCGAAGGAACTCAAGAAGACGGTGCGCCAATTCGTCAAATCACAGGACCGCGGTGGCATCGGCCTAAAGATCTTCGAGACCAGTGGCACCAGCGCCGGACAGGAGACCGCCTTCAACTTGCTCGACTTCGGCGGTTATCTGGCCGTGGTCGGGTTCACCCCCGAGAAGGCCAGCCTACACCTGAGTAAGCTCATGGCCCTGGACGCCACCGCGCGCGGGAATTGGGGTTGCCCGCCCAGGTGGTATCCCGAGGCGCTCGACCTGGTTCTTTCGGGGAAGATCGACCTCGCTGACTTCGTGCAGACCTACCCACTCGACGAAGCGGCGGAAGTGATGAACGAAGTAGCGCACCACCGCATCCAGAAGCGCCCCATTTTGGTGCCCTGACCTCTGCAGGAGAAGGATGACCATGAACGACCACAATCTCATCGAGAGTTTCCAGCCCAGGCACATCCTCTATGAACACAAACCGGTTCTAAGCCGCGAAGGAAAGCCGACACAGGGACTCCACAACGTATGGATCTCGCTCAACAATCCCGAGGAACTGAATTCTTACACCACCGACAGCATTAAGGAGATCATTCTCGCCTTTCGTGCCGCAAGCAATGACCGCGCGGCGGTCGCGGTGATCTTCACCGGAGTGGGGAAGCGCGCCTTCTGCTCGGGCGGAAATACGCGCGAGTACGCCGAAGTCTATGCCAACGCTCCCGGCGAATATCGGCAGTACATGCGCCTCTTCAACGACATGGTCAGCGCCATTCTGTACTGCGACAAGCCCGTCATCTGCCGGGCCAACGGGATGCGAGTGGGTGGGGGACAAGAGATCGGCATGGCCTGTGATTTTACCGTCGCCAGCGACCTTGCCGTATTCAGTCAGGCCGGCCCCAAGCACGGCTCCGCCCCCGACGGCGGGAGCACCGATTTCTTGCCGCTCTTCGTGGGCATGGAAAGCGCGATGATGAGCGGAACTCTGTGCCGTCCATGGAGTGCGCACCGATTCTATCGTTTGGGCGGACTCACCGACATCGCGCCCGCCCTGCTCGTCGACGGTGAGTTCGTGGCCAACCCTCTGGTGATCACGGACCGTTACCTGGACGAGTTCGGCCGCATCGTGCACGGCGAATTCAAGACGGGAAACGAACGCACGAAGGGAAAGGAACTCCTCGCCAAGGGCGAAGTGAATCTCAGCAAGCTCGACGAACTCATCGAGGCTCTGTGCACGGACCTCCTGTATACCATGCCCGACTGCCTTACCAAGACCATCGAGAGTCTACGGAAACACAAGTTGGAACACTGGAACTCCAACAAGGAAACCAATCGCGCCTGGCTGAGTTTAAACATGATGACCGAAGCCAGTTGCGGCTTCCGGGCCTTCCATTACGGAACACGAGATCAGCGTGAGGCCGACTTCCCCCTCCTGCGTCGCCGGCTCGCCGAGGGTGCCCGCTGGGGCGAGCCTCTGATGCGCGAGGTCGCGCCGTGGATCGAGGAGGGATGAGCGTGGAACTGAAGAAAGTGAGAGTCGAGTTCTCGAACGACGACCGAGTCGCGAGCCTCTGGCTCAACAGCCCCAAAGCGAACGTGCTGGATCAGACCATGACGGAGGAACTCACGAGCGCCCTCAGGTCTCTCCGTGAGCACAGGTCACTGCGAGCCATCGTGGTCCGAGCTAGCGGTCCCCACTTCAGCTTCGGGGCCAGCGTGGAGGAGCACTTGCCCGCTCAGATCGGCGAGGCCCTCAATCGCCTGCGAACCCTCTTGAGCGCGCTTCTCACCAGCTGCGCGCCCACCATCGCCGCCGTGCGCGGACAGTGTCTGGGCGGCGGCCTGGAACTCGCACTGGGCTGTGATCTCCTCATGGCCGAAGAGAGCGCCAGCCTGGGGCTCCCCGAAATCAAGTTGGGAGTCTTTCCCCCCGCCGGCGCAGCACTGCTCCCGGTCCGTATCGGGGCCAGCCGGGCTCTCGAATTGGTACTCACCGGACGCAGCCTCACGGGAAGCGAGGCGCAGAAATCGGGACTGGTCGCTCGGCTCGCACCGGACGGTGAGCTCGACGCCTCCCTCTCGACCCTGCTCGAGAACGAGTTTCTGCCGCGCTCGGCGCCCGCGCTCCGTTACGCGAGCAAGGCTTCGCGCCGCGCGCTCCTGACCGCAGTGCACGAGGACCTTCCGGAACTCGAACATCTATACCTCGAGGAACTGATGGATCAGCCCGATGCGGAGGAGGGCATTCGCGCCTTCCTGGAAAAACGAGCACCGCGATGGAACGACGATCAAGGAATGAAGCTGTGAACCGGGAATTGGCCAAACTCGTAAAGCGTACCGCGGGACTGCACGAGGATCTGGCTCTCACATCGGTCCATCAGTGGAAGGAAGAACATCCCGGCGCGAAGGCCATCGGCCATCTTCCGATCTACGTGCCGCGCGAGATCATTCATGCGGCCGGAATGCTGCCCGTGGGAATCATGGGCGGAGGCGAGGATCTCGAAATCATTCGCGGCGATGCCTTCTTCCAGAGTTACATCTGTCACATTCCGCGGTCTACCATCGAACTCGCCCTGAGCGGGCGCCTCGATTGTCTGGACGGCATGCTCTTCCCCTCCATCTGCGATGTGATCCGAAATCTCTCGGGAATGTGGAAGCTGCTGTTTCCCGAGCGCTACGTGCGCTATGTCGACGTGCCCCAGAATTTCGCTCCTGGGGTAGGTGGGCTGTTCTGGCGTCACGAACTAGAAGAGCTGAAGCGCGAACTCGAAGAATTGGCGGGGCAAACCATTCGCGACGAGGCGCTGCGTGCCAGCATCGAGGTCTACAACGAGAACCGGCGCGAGCTCGCCGCGCTCTACGCGGCGCGCAGCAAGGAGCCCTGGCTGTATCCCAGCTACGAGATGTATCCGGTCGTGCGCGCGGGCAATGTACTCCCCCCCGAGGAGCACACGCTTCTCCTGCGCGCTTATCGCGAACTTGCTCGACAGGAAAGCGAGCGCGTGGAGATGGATTTGAGTCGCGTGGTCGTGGTGGGGACTTTCTGTGAACAGCCCCCGATCGGCCTGCTCAAGACGCTCGAACTCGCCGGTTGCTTCATCGTGGATGATGACATGCTCTTGGGGCTGCGTTGGCTCACCGAAGAGGTCCCCGTGGAAGGGGATCCAATGCAGAATCTGGTGGACTCGTATCTGGAGCACAGCGCTTCCACCGCCTCGCGCTACGAACCAGAGGGCGACAAGGGCCGCTCGCTGGTGAATTCGGTGCGCGTTAACATGGCCGAAGGGGTGATCCTCGCCGCACCCAGCTTCTGCGATCCCGCCCTTCTCGACCAACCCATGCTCGCGGCCGCTCTCGAGCGCGAGGGCATTCCCTACACCCAGTTCAAGTACTCCGAAGACATGGGCCAATTCGCGGTCATTCGCGAGCAGACCGGGACCTTCGCCGATTCCATCCGTCTGTGGAACGAGAAGGGAGTATGACGATGGCGGATACCAAGCGGCCAAGCGGCGCCGCGGTTCAAAAAGACCTCAGCATGGATCTGCAGAAGAAGATGATCGCCGATCATTATCTTGCCCTGCAGAACTCCAAAGCAGAGGGCCGCAAGTCGGTGTACACCTTCGTTCCGGGCAATCTGACCGAGCTCATCCGCTCCTTCGATCTTCTGCCCGTGCTGCCGGAAATCAATGCCCTCCAGTCCGGGATGCGCGGTCTCTCCGCCGGCTACATCGCCGAAGCCGAGAAGGCCGGGCACTCCGAAGACGTCTGCACCTACGTGAAGTGCGATCTGGGCATGCTGAAGAAGGGCAACATCTCGCCCACGGGAACGCAGCTGCCCGACCCCGACCTCTTGCTCCTCTCCTACACCGGCTGCTTCACCTTCATGAAGTGGTTCGAACTTCTGCGCGAGGAGTATGGCGCACCGACCAGCATGCTACACGTTCCCTATCAATCCAACGGCACGATCCAGGAACATCAGATCGAGTACGTGGTCGATCAGCTGAAAACCGAGGTCATTCCCAAGCTCGAGAAGATCAGCGGCAAGAAGTTCGACGAAGGCCGCCTTGCAGAGATGCTCGAACTCTCCGCCCGGGCGGAGGACGATCTGGTGTGGGTACTCGAGAGCGCCAAGAACGTCCCCTCCCCGATCGACGCCTATTTTGGTGGCGTCTATTACATTGGTCCCATGTTCACTGCCTTCCGTGGCACACCGGAGGCGGTCGACTACTACGCCGCCCTGCGGCGCGAGATCGAGGAGCGACTGCGCCGCAAGCAGGGGCCGGTCACCCCCGAGGGCGAGGCGAAGAACGAGCGCTTCCGCTTGGTGGTGGAAGGTCCGCCCAACTGGACGAGTTTCCGCGCGTTCTGGAAGATGTTCTACGACGAGGGCGCGGTCGTGGTCGCAAGCTCCTACACCAAGGTGGGCGGACTTTACGACCGGGGCTTTCGCCACGATCCAAGTCGGCCCCTTCAGAGCTTGGCCGAGTACTGCCTGGGCTGTTACACCAACTTGGGTCTGCCTTCCCGGGTGGACCTTCTGGCCTCCTACGTGCGCGAATACAACGCGCACGGCTTCTTGATCAACAGCGTGAAGAGCTGCAATTCCTTCAGTGCAGGTCAACTTTTGATTCTGCGTCAGATCGAGGAACGCACCGGCGTGCCCGGCGGCTTCATCGAGAGCGACCTGGTGGACCCCCGCTATTTCTCCTCCGCGAACATCAAAAACCGCATCGAGAGCTATCTGCAAATGCTCGAGCAAAAGGGACGCACGGAGGCGCGCGCATGAAGAGCTGGAAGATCTACGTGGGGATCGATCTGGGTTCAACGACCACCAAGGCCGTTATTCTGGACCAGAATCAGCGGGTTCTGGGAAAGGGAATCACCAACAGCCGCAGCAATTATGACGTGGCCGCGGCGATTGCCCGTTCGGAGGCCATCGTTCAGGCGCGGTTCTCGCTGCTGCGCTCGTTCGTGCGAGACCACGAGACCCTCGTGCAGGTCACGGACAAGGTCCTTCCCGTCCTCGAACTGAGCTTTCGCTTCCAACAGTACCTCGAGCAGCTGGGACGACTGCAAACGGAGTTACATCGCGCCGCAAGCTCCTCGCGCTACGAGAATCGCCAGAGTGAGCTCGAGAGACTGGTGGACTTGATCGTCGACGAAATGGCCGTGCGCATGAAAGAGGCCTTCGTGCCGGGCCATGAGAGAAAGAGTGACTTCTTTCGCGATCTCGCGGGCGCGGAATACATGAAGCTCGCCGAAGACCACGCCTCCAAGAACGGCATCGGCTTCGAGGAGCTCTGCGGCCTGTACGACGCCGCCATTCTGCCGGTGGAAAACACCGCCGGCAAAACCGGCTTCATCGAGAACATCCAATCCGCTCTCGCATCGACCGTATCGCGCCTGGCCGAGGATCCCTCGTGGACTCCTCGCATCGAGACCGAGCTGCGTGCGTGCGTGAGCGAAGGGGCTCAAGCGCAACTCGAAGAGATCGCGACCGTTGGCACCGGCTACGGGCGCGCGCGCCTTCCCTTCCCTCGCGAGCAGATTCGCAGCGAAATTCTCTGCCACGGACTGGGCGCGCACGAAATGTTTCCCGGGACCGCAACCGTGCTCGACATCGGGGGCCAGGACACAAAAGCCATCCAGGTCGACGAAAACGGTATCGTAACCAGCTTTCAGATGAACGATCGCTGCGCCGCCGGCTGCGGTCGCTACCTGGGTTACATCGCGGACGAAATGAACTTGGGCCTCCACGAGCTGGGACCCCTCGCGCAGCAAGCTCGCAAGAAGGTGAAGATCAGCAGCACCTGCACCGTGTTCGCCGGGGCGGAGCTTCGCGATCGGCTGTCGATGGGGCAGCGTCGCGAGGACATTCTCGCCGGCCTCCACCGGGCCATCATTCTGCGAGCAATGTCTCTGCTCGCTCGCTCGGGAGGCGTCGACGACGAGTTTACCTTTACCGGCGGTGTCGCGCGCAATCCCGCCGCGGTCGCCGCCGTGGAGCGCCTCATCGCGGAGAACTACGGCGAGCGCACGATCAACATTTCACCCGACTCCATCTACACTGGCGCCCTCGGTGCCGCGCTCTTCGCGAAGAAGGGGGGACGTGATGCCCACGAGTTCAAGCGCAACTGACACTCTCATCACGGCCGGTGTGGACGTGGGAACGAGCTCCGTGAAGACGGTGATCGTGGCATTCCCACATCCCGAATCGATCAGCCGTTCGCTTGGATCGTCCGAGGTTGAGATTCTCTCCTACCGCCACGATCGCATCCGCCGCCGGGACCTTCGCGAGGTGGTGGATCAGAGTTGGACGATGGCCCTGGATGAGGCAGGGCTGGGCCCGGCGGAGGTGGCCTACGTCGCCAGCACTGGCGAAGGGGAGCTGGTGGAGTTCCGCCGCGGACACTTCTACGGCATGACCACTCACGCCCGCGGTGCGACCTTCCTGTTTCCCGGAGCAAAGGCAGTCTTGGATTTAGGTTCCCTCCACGCGCGCGCCATGCGGGTCGACAGCCAAAGCCGCGTCCTCGCCAACCGCATGACGAGCCAGTGCGCGTCCGGTTCGGGACAGTTCCTGGAAAACGTGGCGCGTTATTTGGGCGTCACCCTCGATGAGGTGGGAGAGCTGTCGCAGCGCGCGAGTACGCCCGAATCGGTGAGTAGTGTGTGCGCGGTATTGGCGGAGACCGACGTCATCAATATGGTCAGCAGCGGCATCAAGACCGAGGATATCCTGAAGGGTATCCACCTCTCCATGGCCGGCCGCTACGTCAAACTCTTGCGCGCAATCGGGGGAGAGGGCAAGATCGTGATAACCGGCGGCCTGTCGGCGGACGCCGGCTTGGTGGAGGCGATGCGGGAGAAAGCAGCCGAGGACGATCTGCCCATGAGTTTTCACACGCACGAACTTTCGATGCACGCCGGAGCGCTTGGTGCCGCCCTGTGGAGCGGTTATCGGCACCGTGTTCTACTTCAGCGTGAGCGCGCGGCAAACGCTCCGGGCGGCGAACGCCTGGATTGATCCACTGCTCCATCGAACTCGGGGGAAGCATGCACGCGGCCAGGTCTTCGAACTCTCCTTCATCCCCCAAAATTCGCGAGGCCCATTTTTCCCCCGCCTATTCCCGGGAGATGGAGGGTCGGGTCGCGATCGTGAGCGGCGCGGCCGGAGGAATCGGCAAGGCCATCATGGCCGAGCTTCTCGGCCATGGCGCGCGCGTAGTGGGTTTCGACCTGCTGGATCCTCCCGACTCCAGGCTCGATTGGATGAAGGGAGACGTGAGCGTTGACCATGACGTTGAACGCGCGGTTCTTTCCACCGTGCAAGAGTACGGCCGCCTGGATTTCATCGTGCATGCGGCGGGCATCGCTCGCGATGGAGTGCTCTGGAAACTCTCCGAAGACGATTGGGACACGGTACACAGAGTCAATCTGAAGAGCGCCTTTCTCTTGCTCAGACACTCGGTGCCTGTCATGCGGCGAGCCGAACGCGGCAGTATCGTCCTCATCGGATCCATCAACGGTTCGCGCGGAAAATTTGGACAGACCGCGTATGCGGCGAGCAAAGCGGGCCTGCTCGGACTGGCCAAGAGCGCGGCGCGAGAGTGCGCGCGGTTTCATATCCGCGTGAACGTGGTGGAACCCGGGATGGTCAACACTAGCATGACGCGTGATCTTCCCGAGAGCGTCAAGGAGGAGGCGCTGCGGGAGGTACTGCTGGGGCGGCTTGCCGAGCCCGTCGACATCGCCCGCGCCGTGCATTTTCTGCTCGGAGACGGAGGCGCCCACGTCACGGGCCAGATCCTGCGCGTCGACGGCGGTCAGTATTTCTAGGACCCCGCGGCGATACGGAAGGAGATCGCTGGTTTCAGCTCTTCCGAGAAATCGCCGCCAATGTGGTCGGTTTTCCGATAGGGTCGCTATATTGTCGTGAATTCGAAGTCGAGGCAGGGGCTCGCCCCTACAAGGAGAATCAAATGCGGTGTACACGTTGCGGTCATGTGGGCGGAGGTCAGGACAACTTCTGCAGCGAGTGTGGGGCGTTCCTGCGCGACGCATACGTCGATCACAAACTGCTCTTCGCATTGCAACAGCAGAGCGAGGGAAACGACAAAGAGGCGCGTCGCGCCATGGAGCGCCTGATCGAGGACAACCCTGATCATGTACTTGCCAACCACCTCCTGGGCAGTCTCTACTTTCATCAGGGCACCCTGGAAAAAGCAATCCAGTGCTATCGTTGCGCCCTGAGGAAGGCGCCTCATTTTCTTCAGTGCATCTACGATCTGGGAGTAGCCTGGTACCATCACGGGAACATGAAGGAGGCCATTCGAGCCTTCCAGAAGTGTCTGAGCATCGACCCGCACTACAACGCCGCCCACTACCGTTTAGGTATCGCGCTCTTTCACGCCGGTGACATCGACGCGGCCCTCGAGCACTACGAGATCGCCTCTTCGCTCACTCCGGAGTACCTCATGGCCCGCTATCACATCGGCATCGTCCACGAGCGCAAGAACGACCGCAAGTCGGCCGCGCAGGCTTTTCAACAGAGCATCGACGAGGCAGTTGGAGAGGTAAGCAGTCTCTACCATCTGGCCCAGATTCGTCTCGCCGAAGGAAAAGAGGAAGAAGCTCGCGAGCTTCTGGAGCGCGCAGCCGGCTTTGGCACACTCGATTCGGTGGAGTGAATCCGTGAGCGAATCTTCCAAGCTTCCGCATCCCTCCATCGATGAGTTGATCTTCGACTGGGAGCAGGCAGGCCCCAATCGCTTCGCGAAGATGGATCACGTCATGATCGACGACGAGACCCTGCGCGACGGCCTTCAGTGTCCCTCGGTCATCGATCCCGAGGTCGAGCTGAAGGTGGAACTTCTACACATCATGGACAGCTTGGGCATCGAAACCGCCGACCTCGGCCTCCCCGGCGCCGGCGAACGCCAATGGAACGCAGTCATGCGGCTTTGCCGCGAGATCGTCGATCACGGGCTTTCCATCCGGCCCAATTGCGCGGGTCGCACCGTGATGGCCGACATCCAACCCATGGCGGAAATCTCCCAGCGCGTGGGAGTCGGAATCGAGGCCTGCGTTTTCATCGGCAGTAGTCCCATTCGGCAGTACACCGAGAATTGGCAACTCGATCAATTGCTGCGCCACACCAGTGAGGCGGTGAGCTTCGGTGTGTCCGAGGGACTCGATGTGATGTACGTCACCGAGGACACCATCCGTTCTTCGCCTGAGCACCTGCGTTTGTTGCTGACGGCCGCAATCGACGCCGGAGCGAAAAGAGTCTGCCTCTGTGACACGGTGGGCGCGGGCGTTCCCGAAGGAGTCATGAACCTCGTTGCCTGGACGCGCAAGCTCATCGACGAACTGGGAGCCGAGGTCGGCATCGACTGGCACGGTCACCGTGATCGCGGACTCGATCTCTCCAATACTCTGGCCGCGATCCAAGCCGGCGCGACTCGTGTCCACGGAACCATGCTCGGGATCGGCGAGCGGGTGGGCAACACCCCCATCGAGCAACTTCTGGTGAATCTGAAGCTTCTGGGCCTGCGCGACGACGACCTCTCCCGCCTGCCCGAGTATGCCGAGCTGGTCTCCAAGGGAACCGGGGTGCCCATCCCCGCGAACGCGCCCATTCTGGGGCGCGACGCCTTCCGTACCGCCACCGGCGTCCATGCTTCCGCAGTCGTCAAGGCCCAGGCCAAGGGCGACGCATGGCTCGCCGATCGCGTGTATTCGGGGGTACCCGCGAGCTGGATCGGACGCAGCCAAGAGATCGAAGTGGGCCACATGTCTGGTAACTCGAACGTCATCCACTACCTGAAGAGTCGTGGCCTGCCCTATGGCCCCGAAGTGGTGCAGGCGGTCCTCACCGAAGCCAAGAAGTCTCCCCGCCTGCTCAAAGAAGAGGATATCGTGGCACTCGTGCGCAAGGTGATGAGCGCCGTCTCCCGCGGGCGCGAGTAGCTCCGTCCGTGAGGCCCCCCCTCACTCTCCCGCTTCATCTCACTGCATCGGGAAGGGTCTCAACGAACCTTCGCAGCTCGTCTCGAACCCGGCGGTAGTGGGTCAGGATTTCCTCTTCGTCCGTGAGCTGCGCGGCGAGCCGGGGAGGATCGTCGAAATTCCGGTGCACCACTCGTACCGGGCGGGGAAACACCGGGCAGTTCTCGTAGGCGTTGTCACAAACGGTGATCACCACGTCGAAGTCCCGATCGAGCACTTCTTTCAAGCGCTTGCTCTTCTGGTCCGAGATGTCCACGCCCGCTTCCCGCATGACCCGTACCGCATAGGGATCGAGCCCCCGCGGCTCGAGGCCGGCGGAGTGCGCCCGGATCACGCCGCCGCGAAGCTGGCGCGCCCACCCCTCAGCCATCTGACTGCGGCAGGAATTCCCGGAGCAAAGAAAGAGGATGTTCACTTTGTCCTGTGGCATGACGAGAAACGGGGCAAGGGAATCGGCTCTAAATCGCCGCGGCCTGTTCCCAGAGCATGTCGAAGATGGCAGAGAATCCGCGGCTCAGGAACTCGTTGCGAATCTCGATCATGATGAAGCCATCTCCCTCGGCCGGGCGCGGGTCGACCATGGGCAGGCCGGTGATGCGGTCGTCGAAGACCACCATGCGCATGGGAACTTCCTTCAGCCAGCGCAGGCTCGCACCGCCGCGCTGGTAGTCCTCGAGGAT
>Ga0055450_10000038_pt1 | contig 17201 bp, 13 predicted proteins | sample China_Galinas_PW_5_FD_57740 | JGI IMG/M metagenome (GOLD analysis project Ga0055450, IMG submission 57740) | Wetland microbial communities from San Francisco Bay, California, USA, that impact long-term carbon sequestration - China_Galinas_PWC_D1 | ecosystem: Environmental > Aquatic > Marine >... | reverse complement strand
TTCGTCACGGACGACGGGGCGGAGACCGACCTGGACCTCGGCCACTACGAGCGCTTCATCGACGACTCGCTATCCCAGGCGAACAACATCACCACCGGCCGGGTCTACCAGACCGTCATCTCGAAGGAGCGCAGGGGTGACTACCTGGGATCCACGGTACAGGTGATCCCGCACATCACCGACGAGATCAAGGCGAACATCCGCCGCCTGGCTCCCGAGCACGACGTGGTCATCACGGAGATCGGCGGAACCGTCGGTGACATCGAGTCGCTTCCCTTCCTGGAAGCGATCCGGCAGTTCCGGGTGGACGTCGGCAGGGAGAACACCCTCGTCGTGCACCTGACGCTGGTGCCCTACATCGCCGCGGCGGGGGAGCTGAAGACCAAGCCCACGCAGCACTCCGTCCGCGAGCTGATGCAGATCGGGATCCAGCCCGACGTCGTCATCTGCCGTACGGAGCATCCCCTGTCCGAGGACGTGCGTCGCAAGATCGCGCTCTTCACGAACGTCGACGCCGACGGTGTCATCGAGGCCCGGGACGCCGAGACGATCTACGAGGTCCCGCTCCTTCTCCGCGACCAGAAGCTGGACGAGGTCATCCTCAAGCGACTCGGCATCGAGCTGCCGGAACCCGACCTCGGCGAATGGACGGACATGGTGGAGCGGGTGAAGCGCCCCGGATCCGGCGAGGTGCGCATCGCGGTGGTTGGGAAGTACACGGCCCTGGTGGACTCCTACAAGTCCATCCAGGAGGCCTTGACCCATGGCGGCATCGCCAACGACGCGCGGGTCGACATCCAGTGGCTCTCGTCCGAGCAGTTCGAGCAGGGGAGGGGCGTGGAGATCCTGGTCGACTACGATGGGCTCCTGATCCCCGGCGGCTTCGGACCGAGGGGGGTGGAGGGAATGCTCATGGCCATTCGCTGGGCACGCGAGCACAACCTCCCCTTCTTCGGAATCTGCCTCGGCCTCCAGTGTGCGGTGGTGGAGTTCGCGCGCAACGTCTGCGGCCTCGAGGACTCGCATTCGTCGGAGTTCGCCGAGGACACCCCGGACCCGGTCATCTGCCTGCTGGACACCCAGCTGCAGGTGACCACCAAGGGCGGCACGATGCGTCTGGGCGCCTACCCCTGCGCGCTCAAGGAAGGCTCCCGGGCGCGCGAGATCTACGGAGCCAGCGACATCAGCGAGCGCCACCGACACCGGTGGGAGGTCAACAACGCGTACCGTGAGATGTTGGAGGACAACGGTCTCACCATCAGTGGTACGTCTCCGGACGGCGGCCTGGTGGAGATGATCGAGATCACCGAGCACCCCTGGTTCGTCGCCGGCCAGTTCCACCCGGAGCTCAAGAGCCGCCCGACGCGGCCCCATCCGCTCTTCGCCTCATTCATCGGCGCGGCCGTCCGCTACGCGGAAGGCCGCTCCACGTCCGCCTTGCCGGAGACGGCGGGCGTCTGAGCGACGGTGCCATGTTCGAACGCTTCACGCTCATCGCCGGGCCCTGCGTCCTGGAGGACGACGACCTCAATCTCCGAGTGGGGCGGGAGCTCGCCCGGCTGTCGGAGGCGTTGGGGCTGCCCATCGTGTTCAAGGCCTCCTACGACAAGGCCAACCGCTCCAAGCTCGACTCGCCCAGGGGGCCGGGGGTGGTCGCCGGTCTCGAGCTGCTCCGCCGTGTGCGTGGTGAGACCGGGTTGCCCGTCCTCACGGACATCCACGAGCCCTGGCACGCGGAGAAGGCGGGAGAGGTCGTGGACGTCATCCAGATCCCCGCGTTCCTCTGTCGACAGACGGACCTTCTGGTCGCGGCGGGCGCCACGGGACGCGCAGTGAATATCAAGAAGGGCCAGTGGATGGCTCCGGAGGAGATGGCCCACGCCGTGAACAAGGTTCGGGCGTCGGGCTCGACGGCCGTCACGGTGACGGAGCGGGGCACCTTTTTCGGATACGGGAACCTTGTCGTGGACATGCGCTCGTTCGCGCGCATACGAGCGGCCTGCGCCGTACCTGCCGTGTTCGACGGGACACACTCCGTCCAGCGTCCCGGCAAGGCCGACGGATCCAGTGGAGGCGATCCCGAGCACATCCCGTCTCTCGTGCGTGCCGCGGTTGCGGCGGGCTGCGACGGGCTCTTCCTCGAGACGCACCCGGATCCTGCCCACGCCCCTTCGGACGGCGCCAACATGCTTCCCCTCGAACGGCTGGCCGGCTTGATGGAGGAGGGCCTGGCGATCCGCGAGGCGATCGTCGGCACTTCGGTCGCCGGGCTGCAGAAGCGCTCGTGAGCGGGCCCATGCATTCCGGAGGAACGCCGATCCCGACGGAGCTGGCGCGTCGCGTCGCCCTGGTCGTATTCGACGTGGACGGTGTGCTCACCGACGCCGGTGTCTACCTCGGCCAGTCGTCGGATGGGAGCACGGTCGAGCTCAAGCGCTTCGACATTCAGGACGGGCTCGGCATGAAGCTGCTGCTCCGCGCCGGGATTCGCGTGGTCATCGTCTCGGGGCGCATCTCGGCGGCCAACCGCTTCCGTGCGGGGGAGCTCGAGATCGAGCTCCACGAGGATGCTGCGGCACAGAAGCTCCCAGTCGTCCGCAAGCTCATGGAGGAGATGGGCATCGGCTGGGAAGAGGTGGCGATGCTGGCCGACGACATTCCCGACCTGTCGGTCTTCGGGCACGTGGGCCTGAAGGCCGCGGTTGCGAATGCCGTGCCGGTGGTGGCGGAGATGGCCGACTGGCGAACCACCCGGCGGGGGGGCCACGGAGCGGCACGGGAGTTCTGCGACGCGCTTCTGGCCGCCAGAGGCCAGCTCCAGGAGGTCATCGAGGCCTACGTGCGCGAACGGAGCCTGGCATGAGCACTGCGGAGGAGCGCATCGGCGCGTCCGCGCCCGACGAGTCGCTCATCGCTGAGGGGAGACGGGTTCTCGCGCTGGAAGCGGAAGCCGTCGGCGCGGTATCGCACCGCCTCGGGGCCGACTTCGTGCGGGCGTGCCGCATCATCTACTCGGCCGAGGGCCGAGTCGTCGTCTCCGGCATCGGCAAGAGTGGCCATGTCGCCCGCAAGATCGCGGCAACCCTCACCTCCACGGGCACGCCGGCGACGTTCCTTCATCCGGTGGAGGGCCTTCACGGCGACATGGGGATCGTGGGCCCCAGGGACGTGGCGGTACTGGTCTCGAAGTCGGGGGACACCTCGGAGCTCGGCGGGCTCATCGACTACCTGGTGCGTCTGGGCGTTCCCATCATCGCCCTGACCGGCAGCACACCCTCGCCGCTCAGCCGGCATGCCAACGTGACCCTGGACTGCTCGGTGCCCGAGGAGGCGTGTCCCATGGACCTCGCGCCGACGTCCTCCACCACGGCGGCCCTGGCCATGGGTGACGCCCTCGCCGTGGTCGTGTTGCAGCTGAAGGGCTTCAAGGAAGAGGACTTCGCCGCGCTCCATCCCGGAGGTGCCCTGGGACGAAAGCTCTCACTTCGTGTAGGAGATGTCATGGTGGCCGAGGACTATCCCCGGCTGGGTGAGGACGCGCTCATGCGGGACTGCATCGTCCCGCTCGCCGAGATGCGCGGCACGGTTCCCATCGTGGATGGTGAAGGACGTGTCGTGGGTGTCGTCACCGCCGGGGACCTGACGCGGCTGATGGAACGGATGCCGGACTTTCTCGACCGGCCCGTTTCGGAGGTGATGACGCGCGACCCCAAGGTGGCGCACCCGGACGAGCTCGCCTCGGCCGCGGTCCGCCGCATGGAAGAGCACGGGATCATGGCGCTTCCGGTGCGGGAGGACGACGGCCGGCTCAGGGGAATCGTCCACCTCCATGACCTCATGAGATCGGGAGCGGTGTGAGCATGAAGGGGAAAGGGATGGACGCGGGGGATACGGTGGACGGCGTGCGCGCCATCCGCCGGGCGTGTCGGCGTCTCATGCCGGTGGGCATGGCGGGGGCCGTCATGGCGGTTGCCTTGACCGCCGCCTGTGACAAGCCCGTCGACACCCCGGTGGCGGCGGAAGCCGTACGGGAAATCAAAGCGGACATGGTGACCTACGGCATGACCTCGTACCTGACGGTCGATGGTGTCCGCCAGGGACGAGTCGACGCCGACACGGCCTACCTGTACAACGACTCCTCCGAGGTGTCCATCGTCGGAATGCGCGTGGTCTTCTTCGACGACGACGGCCGGGATCGCGCCACGGTCACCGCCGACAGCGGCCGGATGAACCAGCGCACGCAGCGCATGCTCGCACGGGGGCACGTCGTCCTGCTGGTGGCCGCGGACGGCCGCAAGATCGAATCGGCGGAGCTGAACTACGACCCCGACCGGGATCGCATCTGGAGCGACTCCGCTACCGTGCAGACCCAGCGCAACGGATCGGTGACACGCGGCTCTTCCTTCGAGTCGGACCTCGAGTTCAAGCATGTCCGCATCCGGAATATCCGGGGCGGCGGCGACGTCGTCTTCTGATCCCATCGGCATGCTCCGCGGCCTCCTTCTCCGAACCCGTGCCCCCGCCGCCCTTCTTGCCGCGGCGGTGGGTGCGGTGGCGCCGGTACGGGCCGCGGCCCAGATGGGGTGTCGATTCGGAGCGGGCAGCGGCGACGCCGTCTCCGACGAGATTCCGGGCGGCGGGCGGATCTCGCGCCTTGCTCATCCACATTTCGTATGTGACGACGATGTGCAGATCTGGGCGGACTCGGCGGAGATCTTCTCGGCGCAGAACGTCTCGCATCTCATCGGCCACGTCCGATACGTGGATCGCACGCGCGAGTTGCGCGCGGACGACGCGCGCTACTTCAGCCGGCTGGGACGGCTGCAGGCGTACGGTAACCTCGTTGTCCGAGACACGGTTCGCGGCTCCGTCATCGAGAACGGGTCCCTCGAGTACCTCCGACAGACGAGTACCCGACCCGTCGAGCAGATGACCGTCACGACCGGTCCGGACAGGGTTCGCCCCAGGGCCCTTCTCTACATACGTCCGGCCGAGGATACCACGGCGGTCGACACGACCGCGACGGATACCACCGCCGTGACGCCGGGGGAGAAGGCACCCCCGGGGATGGCTCCCGACACCGGGAAGGCCGAGGCGCCGGACACCACGGTGCGCCCCGACTCGACCCGTGTGGAGGCGGGAGACACCGCTGTGGCCGCCTCCGACACGATCCGACTGGTACCGCCCGACACGATCCGTGCTCCGAAAGACACGACCCGGGCCGTCGCCAAGAACACGACGGGCGCCGCCGCCGACACGACGGCCGCGCCGCCGTCGGGTCCACCGCCCATCGTGGAAGAACCGTCCCCGTCCCCGGCGGCGCCCGCGGACACCGTCCAGACCCCCTATGTCGTGGTGGCGGATCGCCTGGAGCTGCACGGAGACTCGGCCTTCACGGCCACGGGAAAGGTCAGCATCGAGCGCGACTCCCTGCAGGCATTCTCCGACACGGCGGTCTACGACCAGGGCGTGGGACACATCCTGCTCAACGGCTCCGCCCGCGTGGTGACCTCGGGATACGACCTGTCGGGGCGCACCGTGAATCTGTCCCTGCCGGGAGGAGAGATCAGTCGGGTGCGGGCTCTCCACGATGCGGTCCTCACGGGTGATCGGCTACGCATGACGGCCCCGACGATCTCGGTATTCGTCACCGACGGGGCCATGGATCGCCTGGTGGCGACTCCGATGCGGTCACAGGGCGGGGAGCCGGTGAAGGACACCGCCGATCTGGCGCAACCCGTGGCGGTAGCGGACAAGTTCCGGCTCACCGCCGACTCGCTGGATGTCCGTGCGCCGGGGCAGATCCTGGACAAGATGTATGCGGTGGGTGCCGCCCGGGGGGAGTCGTCCGCGGGAGACTCCCTCAACGTGCCGGAGCTCCCCGCGTTGGCGCGCACCGACTGGATCGAAGGGGATACCCTCATCGTCACCTTCGTGAAGGTGGAGCCGCGGCCGGATCAGCCGGACGACTCGGTCCACTACGATCTGGATCACCTTGTGGCCCAGGGCGATGCCCGCAGCCTGTATCGGATCCTGCCCTCGGACAGCACCGCTCGTCCCGGCGTCGACCCGCCGGCGGTCCATTACGTCCTCGGCACGACCATCACCATCGTCCTCGACTCCGGCCAGGTCGACCACATGGAAGTCGAGGATCCGAGGGGCTGGCATCTGGAGCCGCTCGGGCGGGCGCCGAGGGACACGGTTGCCGGCGCCGACACGACGACGCGCACAACGGGTGGGACGAGCCCCGACACGAGCGTCGCCCGATCCGGGCCCAGGCCTCGCGGCGGCGGCGGCTCGAGCCCGGCGAGCAGGAGTAGGGACCAGGGGATCGCCTATCCGGTGAGCCCGGAACGCGAACGCGGACGAAGACGGAGGAGGCAGACGTGACGCGGGACGATCTCACTCGATTCGCGGAACAGCTACGAGGCCATGACCTGTCCTTGGCCGTCGGACTGAGAGAACTCGTCCGCCGCGCCGACGAGTCGGGACGCGCCGAACGAGGCGTGTGGGTGGCGTCGGTGCGCGACGCCGTGGAGGAGCTCTCGGAGGAGCTGGGGAGCCACGGTGCCTCCATGTTGCATGCCGAGGGGGATGCCTTCACCGTGTTCCTGGAGGAGCGCGTCATCGCTCGGCTGGAGCAGGCGGGCATCGCGCGGCGCGCCGGGGAAGGACACGCATGGCAGGCCCTGCTCCTCGACCCGGGCCTGGGCGAGGGGATCGCCGGCAGCCGCGATCAGGTCGTCGGCGTCCTCGATGCGGCGGTCACCAGGGTCGAGGCGGAGCGGGCGGCCACCTTCAAGGTCAGCTCGGCGTTGGCGCCGGAGGACGCCGGCAGCGTGCTTCGGGCGGAAGGTCTCACGAAGATCTACCGACGCCGGCACGTGGTGAGCGAAGTGCACATCGCTGTTACCCAAGGTGAGATCGTGGGCCTCCTGGGCCCGAACGGGGCAGGGAAGACCACCACGTTCTACATGATGGTGGGGCTCATCCCCCCCGACGCGGGGCGCGTCTTCCTCGACGACAAGGATCTCACCAGCGTGCCGATGTACAAGCGCGCGCGCATGGGTGTGGGCTATCTTGCACAAGAGCCGTCGATCTTCCGGAAGCTCACCGTCGAAGAGAACGTCAGGGCCATTCTGGAGACGCTCAAGCTCCCCAAAGCCGAGGAGAAGGAACGACTGGAGCAGCTGCTGGACGAGCTGTCCATCAGCCATCTGCGGAACAACAAGGCCTACTCCCTGTCGGGTGGCGAGCGGCGTCGCCTGGAGATCACGAGGGCGCTGGTGCAGCGACCCAAGTTCATGCTCCTCGACGAGCCCTTCGCCGGCATCGACCCGATCGCGGTGAACGACATTCAACAGATCGTGCGTGGGCTCAAGAGCCGGGGCATCGGCGCCATCATCTCGGACCACAACGTGGAGCAGACGCTGGAGATCGTGGATCGGGCATTCATCATGTACGAAGGACGGATACGCGTGAGTGGCACCGTGTCGGAGTTGGTGTGGAACGAGGAGGTGGCGGAGATCTACCTGGGACCGACCCTGACCCAGCGCATGCGGGGTCGTTACTCCAGGCCGGAGCCGGCGGCTGCCGGCGCCGGCACCTGAGCACCGAGCCGTCGGGAGCTTCATGAGTCCCTTCAACACCAAGCTCTACCAGAGTACACAGCTCCGGCAGGAGATGCGGATCAACCCTCGCCTGTACCAGGCGATGGAGTTGCTCTACATGCCCCTGCAGGATCTGGAGCTGCATCTGCAGGAGCAGCTGACGGAGAACCCGGCGCTGGAGCTGGTGGAGGCCGACGACCAGAAGGAGGTTCAGCTAAAGGAGGACTCCAAGGACGATTCGACGGGTGACGAGGTGGATTGGGAGGGGATCCTCCTCGACGGCTTCGACGTGGGCGGGAGGCGCGCCGAGTACGAGCAGAAGGAGTACTTCGAGCCGACCGCGGTGGAGAGCCGCGATCTTCACGACCATCTGCAGGAGCAACTCTCCATGCTCTCCCTGTCGGAGCGTGAAGTGCGGCTGTGCGAGGAGATCATCGGCGACATCGACGACTACGGCACCCTCACGTGCCCCCTGGACGAAGTGGTCACCGGCGTGAACGCCTGGCTGGAAGAGGCGCGTCCCGTAGCCGAGAAGAACGCCTGTGAGATAGAAGACGAAGAGGAGCGCGAGGCCGAGCTCGAGGAGATCGCACTCATCTTCCGCCCCTACGATCTGCCCGAGGCGGAGGCCATGCTCGAGGTCATCCAGGCGATGGATCCACCCGGCGTGGGGGCCCGGGACGTTCGCGAGTCCATTCTCATCCAGCTCCGGCAGAAGGGCCTGCAGGGAAGCGTTTCCCACGTCATCATCGAGGAGCACTTCGACGCGCTCATCAACCGGCGCTGGAACGACATCGCACGGGCAATGTCCCTGTCACCGAAGGAGGTGCAGGACGCAGCCGACGAGATCAGCCAGCTCGATCCCAAGCCCGGCCTCCAGTACTCCGCGGAGCCCGACCACTACGTCGTGCCGGACCTCATCGTTGAGAAGATCGAAGACGAGTACCACGTGTTCGTGAACGACACCAGCCTCCCGCGCCTACGCATCTCCAGGGCGTATCGCGAGGTGGCCAAGCAGCGATCGAAATTCACGGGAGAGAGCCGCGACTTCATTGCGAGCAAGCTCAACTCCGCCAACTGGATGATCCAGGCCATCGAGCAACGTCGGCAGACGATGCTCAAGGTCATGAGCTTCATCGTAGACCGACAGCGTGACTTCTTCGAGAAGGGCGTTCAGTACCTCAAGCCGCTCACCTTGAGAGAAGTCGCCGACCACATCGAGATGCACGAGTCGACGGTGTCGCGCGTGACCAACCAGAAGTACGTGCAGACGCCGAGGGGCGTGTTCAGCCTCAAGTACTTCTTCTCCAGCGGGCTGTCCACCACCAGCGGAGAGGACATCTCGGCGCGGGGGGTTCGCGACAAGATCAAGAGCCTCGTGAGTGACGAAGACGTCCACAAGCCCCTCACCGATCAGGCCATCGTGAAGTTGCTGAAGGCCGACGGCGTCAACATCGCCCGGAGAACCGTGGCCAAGTACCGAGACCAGCTGGGGATCCTGCCGGCGCGCATGCGCAAGCGCGTGTGACCATGGAGGACCCGAACTCGATCCAGGGGGCTTCGGTCGGGGACGACCAGGACGCCAAGCTGGCGGCCGCGCGGGAAGCGGCAACGGCGCTCTCCGACGATATGCGTCGGGATTTCGCGGTGGTCGTCCCCGCCTTCAACGAAGCGCCTGTGGCACCGGACCTCGTGAGGGAGCTCCGTGCGGCCTTCGAACGCTACGGCCTGGACGGGGAGGTTCTCCTGGTCGACGACGGCTCGACGGACGGCACCGCCGAGCTGGCGTTGGAGGCCGCCGCCGGATGGCCCGCGCTACGCGTGCTTCGCCATCGGAAGAACCTCGGCAAGACCGAGGCGATGATCACGGCCGCCGCGGCCACCGACCGGACCTACATGGTCCTCTTCGACGCCGACCTCCAGCACCGGCCCGACGAGATCCCGCGCTTCCTCGCTGGGCTTCAGGAGGGCTGGGACATCGTCACCGGTCGCAAGGTGGGCACCTACGAAAAGGGGGGTGTGTCGTCGGTGTACAACCGGCTCTCGCGGCGGATCTTCAAGGTCCCCGTGTCGGATCTGAACTCCATGAAGGCGTTTCGTCGGGAGATCCTCGACGGCCTCTTCCTCCGACACGACTGGCACCGCTTCTTCGTGGTGCTTGCGCATAACCGCGGATACCGCGCCACCGAGATCGATATCGAGCTGCTGCCGAGAAGGGCGGGGGAGTCCAAGTTCAGCGGACCATTCCGCATCGTCATCGGTGTCATGGATCTGCTCTCGGTCTGGTTCCTCATCCAGTTCTCGAAGAAACCCCTGCTCCTGTTCGGGGCGTCGGGCCTCGCCCTGGGTGGGGTGGGCTTCCTGGTGGGCCTCGTGGCGGTCTACCTGCGGTTCATCCATCCCATGCTGGGGTTCGCGCCCTACCTGCCGCCCATGGGATACCGACCGATTCTCACGCTCGTCATGCTCCTCGAGACGGTGGGCTTTCTGTTGGTGGGCTTCGGGTTGGTTTCCGAACAGATCGCGCAGGTTCGTCACGAGTTGGAAGATCTGCGACGGAGGCGCAGATGACCGGCGTGCGCGCGCGTGTGCTCGTGGTGGTGGGCACTCGCCCGGAAGCCATCAAGATGGCCCCGGTCTGGGATGCACTGCGTGCCTACGCCCCCGAATTGGAGACGCGGGTCTGTCTCACGGGGCAGCACACCACGCTGGTCGATCAGGTCCTGGACGCTTTCCGCATGAGGCCCGACTACGACCTGGGCATCATGAAGGAAGGTCAGACCCTGTACGACGTCGTCCACGGGGCGCTCGACGGATTGCGCGGTGTCGTACAGGGCTACCGTCCGGACATGCTCCTCGTTCAGGGCGACACGGCGACGGTCTTCGTGGGAGCGCTGGTGGCCTTCTTCGAAGGTGTACGCGTCGGCCACGTCGAGGCGGGTCTCCGCAGCCACAACAAGTGGGCTCCCTTTCCCGAGGAGATCTTCCGGCGCCTGTGCGACGTCCTCACGGACTTCTACTTCGCCCCTACCCTCCGCGCCCGGGACGCGCTGCTGGCGGAGGGCGTGAGCGCCGCGCGCGTCCACGTGACGGGAAACACCGTCGTGGACGCGCTACTGGCCGTATCCCGGACCGATCGGGCGGTGAAGAACGAAGCTCTGGCCTCGGTGCTGGCGGGGCAGAGGCGTCTGGTGCTGCTCACCGCTCATCGCCGAGAGTCCTTCGGCGAGCCTATACGCGAGGTCTTCCGCGCCGTACGTGAGCTCGCGGACGCGCGAGAAGACACCGCGGTGATCTACCCGATCCACCCCAACCCCAATGTGCGGACTCCCGCCCGCGAGCTTCTCTCCGGTCACCCGCGCATCCACCTCACCGACCCCCTGGATTACCTGGACCTGGTGACGGCCTTGCAGCGGAGCGCGCTGGTGCTCACGGATTCCGGCGGCATCCAGGAAGAGGCTCCCACCTTCGGCGTTCCGGTCCTCGTGCTGCGGGAAGTCACGGAACGGCCGGAGGGCGTCGACGCGGGCGTGGCGGAGCTCGTGGGGACGGATCGCGCGCGCATCGTCGCGCGTGGCCTGGCCGCGCTGGAGAGCGCCAGTGTCGCTCCGCCACCGAACCCGTACGGGGACGGCAGGGCGGGGGAGCGGATCGCGGACCTTCTGGCGTCGGATCTGCTGGGAGGCACGAGACGTCTACCGGACTGGTCGGGTCCGGGCCCGGCGTCCGTGGTGGCCGGCGGCGCCGAAGGGGGCGACGCCTGAACATCCTGATGCACTGCGTCTACTTTCCGCCCGAGGTAGGCGGAATGGAGAGCCACATCTACTACCTGTGCCGGGCGCTCGTCGACCGCGGGCATCAGGTGACCGTCCTGACCGGCCGGTCCCTCCCGGGGCTCTCCTCCCGCGAGGACGTAGACGGCATAGAGGTTCGTCGTACCTGGATGCCGGCGAGGAACACCCCTGGGTGGGCGGCGTTCGCTCTCGCCTCGCTGCCCCGCTTCAGGGACCTCGCTCGACGGGCGGATGTGCTGCACGCCCAGGACATCGCGTCGGTGCTACCCGGGACCGTGGCCCGTCGGGTGCGCGGCGCTCCTCTGGTCACCACCTACCACAGCAGCCACTTCCTGAAGCGCGCCGACTCCCCCTTCTGGCGCCCGGTCCTGCGACATTTCATCCAGGCTGGAGACCACAACCTCGCCGCCAGCACGGAGATCGCCGAGGTGGCGGAGGCGGTCGCCCCCGGAACCCACGTGGAGGCGCTCACGAACGGGGTGGAGACGAGCGTCTTTCGGCGGGTGGAACCGACCCTGCCAACTCCTCCGGCTGGCCGGCGGCGTCTGATCGTGCCCCGCCGTCTCTTCGCCAAGAACGGCGTTGAGTATTTCGTGCGAGCGATGCCCTCCCTGGCCCAGCGGGTGGACGTGGAGGCCGTTCTCGTGGGCGACGGACCCGAGCGCCCCCGGTTGGAGGCACTCGTGGGGGAGCTTGGCGTGACCGACCGTGTCCTCTTCCTGGGAGCCCGACCCCACGCCGACATGCCCGGGCTCCTGTCCTCGGCGGAGCTGGCGGTGTTCCCGTCCCTCATGGAGGCCACGTCGGTGGCGGCGCTGGAGTGTATGGCGTGCGAGCTGCCGGTGGCGGCGTCGGACGTGGGCGGCCTGCCGGAGATCGTCGACCCGGATGTCGGCGCGCTCTTCCGCCCCGGGGACCCGGCGGACCTGGCCCGGGTGGTGGCGGGACTACTGGAACGGCCCGACCTTCGTGGGTTGGGCGTGGAAGGCCGCAGGCGTGTCGTGGAGCGCTGGAGCAACGCCCGCCTCGCCCAGCGCCATCTGGAGATCTACGAAGAGTTGGTCCGGCGGCACCGCGCCGCCTGATCCCGGGAGTGTCGTGCCGATGACGAAGAAGCGAGGACGAGGCCGGAAGGCGACCGCGGTGGACGCTCGCCGCCAAGCCGAGGAGGGGAGCCAGGGTGCGGCGATTGAGGCGACCCCCCGGGTCCCGCTCTGGATCCCGGCGGCACTCTTCCTAGTGCTGACCGCCTGGCTCTTCAGGGCGTTCATCTTCAGCGACAAGATGCTCTACGGGGGGGACACGCTGAGCCTGGGATACGTGGCGCGGGCCTTCTACGCCCATAGCCTCAAGTCCTTCACGTTCCCGCGGTGGAATCCGCAGATCCTGGGCGGCACCCCCTTCCTGGAAGCCCTGACGGGAGGGGACGCGCTGTATCCCCCGTCGGCTCTCCTGCTCCTTCTCCTGGAGCCCTATCGCGCCCTGGGGTGGAAGCTGGTGGTCCACATCGCGGCCGCCGGCTTCTTCATGTTCGGGTGGATGCGTGCGCTCAAGGCGTCCAGGGCGGCGGCGCTGGTGGCCGGCGTGGGCTATACGCTTTCCCCGTTCCTGGTGAGCTGGGTCTATCCGGGGCACGATGGGAAGATCTTCGTGACGGCGCTGGCTCCCCTCATGTTCTGGGCCACCGAGCGCTTCTTCGTCCGCCCGGGGGCCAGGTCGTTCGCGGGCATCGGCCTCGTGGTGGCGTTGGTGATCCTCACCACGCACTTCGAGATGGCGTACTTCCTCTTCGGAGGGGTGGGGCTGTACGCCATCTTCCGTTCGGCGCAGGTGTGGCGTGCCGCGGGAACGGCGGCCGCCGCCGACACCGGGACCGCCGCCCAGGGGAGCGAAGATGCACGCGAGGACAGGGGCGGGGCCGCACCCGACGTGACGACGAGTGCGCCGCGCCGTGCCCTGGCTCCGGCGGCCGGTCGTCTGGTGCTCTTCGTCGCGGCGGCGCTCATGGGCGCCGCCGCCGCGGGGGTCCAGCTCATTCCCGCCGCCCAATACGTGACCCACTACTCACGGCGCATCCAGACCACCGAGCAGTCGGCGGGTCAGACCGGTCGCGCCTGGTCGAGCTCGTATTCGATGCATCCCGAGGAGGCACTGGGAGAGATCATTCCCGAGTTCGCGGGGAACGACGCGGGTGGGGCCGATTGGAGCTCGGGGACCTACTGGGGACGCAACGGCTTCAGGACCAACACGACGTACGCGGGGCTCGTGCTCCTGATCCTGGCGGCGGTGGCCTTCGTGGGAGGCCCGCGCCGGGGTGTCCGGTGGTTCTTCGCCGCGCTCGGAGGTCTCGCCCTCCTCTTCTCTCTCGGGACCCACACGCCGGTGTGGGGGATCTTCTACGCACTCGTCCCGGGGATACGGATGTTCCGGGCACCGGAACAAGCCATGCTGTTGTTCGCCGTCAGCGTGACGACCCTGGGGGGACTGGGCGTCGACCGGATGCTCCGCGTCGCCCACGACGACGACGACGAGGCGTGGCGCGGGATTCTCCGGGTCCTCTGGACCGCGTGCGGTGGTCTCGTCGTGCTGGCGCTGCTGGCGGGCTCAGGGGCCCTGACTTCTCTCTGGACTTCGGTGGTCTACCGCGACATCAGCGATCAGCAGCTACAGATCCTGGCGAACCTGCAGCCGTTCATCGTGCGTGGGGCCTTCATCGCGGCGGTGCTGGCGGTGGGCACGTCCGCGCTGGCCTGGGCGGTCCGCCGCCATTACCTGGCTCCGGTGGCCCTCGTGGCGGGCCTCGTCGTCCTCGTAACGGTGGACGAGGCGCGCATCGACGGGTCGTTCATCCAGGTCATGGATTTCAGCGACTTCGCCACTCCGGATCCCAACATCAAAGCGCTGCTGGACCGCGAGCGGAACGACCTGGAACCCTACCGCTTGCTGGATTTCCAGGACAAGGCGCAGGACGACACGCCAGCCATGTTCGGCATCGAGCTGGCGGCGGGTCACCACCCCAACGACCTCGCGCGCTACCGCGAGCTCATCGGCATGGAGGGCTCGGAGCTGCCGACCAACATGGCCTACGGCAGCATCCGACGCCTCCTGAACGTCCGCTACATCCTGTGGCCTGATTACGATCCACGCCTGGGGGCCGCACCAGCCGGGACGGTCGTCTCGGCGACGCAGCTCCGGAGCGGTCAGCGCTACGAAACGCTCCTCGCGGAACCCGGTCTTCCAAGGGCGCGGCTGGTGGCCAAGGCGGTGGTGAAGCCCGACGGCGACGACGTCTCCTACATGAAGTCCGACGCCTTCGACCCCGCTTCCGAAGTGGTTTTGCCCGAGGCTCCGCCCATCGACCTCGATGGAGCCCCCGTGACCGGCCAGGTGACCTGGGAGGAGCGCAGCCCGAATCGCCTGAGGCTCCACGTGACCTCGGATCGCCCGGCTCTGCTGGTCGTCGCCGACAACTGGTTCCCGGCGTGGCACGCCACTGTGGACGGTGAGGAGGTGCCTGTGCTCCGGGCATACCATACCCTGCGCGCCGTGCCGGTTCAGGCAGGGGAGCACAGCGTGGAGATGTACTATCACTCCGAGGTGGTGACCCGAAGCCTCTGGGTCACCGTGGCGGCGCTTTTGATCCTCCTCGGACTCGGTGGCTGGGGAATCGTGCGGGAGCGACGGAGGGCATCCTGAAGACCCTCTTCGTGCGCGCCGGGCAGGTGGCCCTCACCGTTCTGGTGACGTGGTTCATCGTCGATCGGATGGGCCTCAGCCTTCAGGCGCTGCGGGGCGTCGATCCGGCATCCTGGACCCCCCGGCTCGGTCCCCTGGTTGCCTCGGCGCTGCTCCTCGCCTTCGGGTACTTCTTCTCCGCCGCCCTCTGGGGTCGGATCGTCGAGGACCTCGGGGGACCGCGGCTTCCGGTTTCCGAGACGGTGCGGATCTTCATGATCGCGAACCTGGGCCGGTACATCCCGGGGAAGGTGTGGCAGATCGCGGGGCTGGCGGCCATGGCCCGCAAACGGGGCGTGACGGCCGCCACGGCCACCGCGGCCGCCGTCCTCGGCCAGGGCCTGTCCCTCGTGGCGGCCCTGTTCGTCGGCCTGGGCGCGCTCCTGGGCGGTGGGCCCACCTATCGCGCCTGGGGCACGGGCATGGCCATCGTGCTGCTCCTGGGGATCGCAGTGGGGGTGACCCCGCCGGTCTTCCGGCGCGCGACCGGACTCTGGTTCCGCTTGGCGGGCCAGGACGCCCCCCCGGGGCTGAACGGCACCCGCGCCCTGCGCTGGCTGCTCCTGTACGGGATCAACTGGCTGGTGTACGCTTTCTCCTTCTGGCTGTTGACCGTGAGCTTCAGAGGTGTCATGCCGGTGGTGCCCGTGGCCTCCGCCTTCGCTGCCGCATACGCCCTGGGATACCTTGCGATCTTCTCGGTGGCGGGACTCGGCGTGCGGGAGGCCTCGCTGGTGGTGTTCCTGACGCCGTGGATGGGCGCGGGTCCGGCGAGCGTGCTCTCGGTGCTCGCCCGGATCTGGGCGACCATCGTCGAGCTCATACCGGCGAGCGCGTTCTGGGTGCGACATGTGACGCGGAGCACGACCGGTGCCGAGGACGCCAACGGCGGCCATCCTGGAATGGAGAAACATGGTGTCTGAGGGCCGCTTCCTGGTCATCGTGCCCACGTTCAACGAGCGTGAGAACCTGCCGCGGAAGGTGCCGCTGATCCTGGACCAGGACGAGCGCTTCGACGTGCTCGTCGTGGACGACGCCTCTCCGGACGGGACGGGCGACGTCGCCGACGCCATGGCTCGCGGAAACCCCCGGATCCACGTGTTGCACCGCGAGAGCAAGGACGGACTCGGGAAGGCCTACCTCGCGGGATTCCGGTGGGGCCTCGAGCGCTCCTACGACCTGCTGTTCGAGATGGACGCCGACATCTCGCATCCGCCCGACGCGCTGCCACGCTTCATCGAGAAGGCCGAGGAATACGATGTGGTCATCGGGTCGCGGTATGTCGGGGGCCGGGTCAACGTCCTGAACTGGCCCATGAGCCGGCTTCTCATCAGCTATTTCGGCTCGTTCTACGCGCGCGCCATCACCCGGATTCCCATCAGGGACGGGACAGGTGGCTTCAACTGCTGGCGGAGAGAGGTCCTGGAGGGCGTCGACCTCGACCGGGTCCAATCCAACGGCTACGCATTCCAGATCGAGCTGAAGTTCAGGGCCTGGCGACGTGGCTTTCGTCTGGTGGAGATTCCCATCCTGTTCACGGAGCGTGACACCGGTGACTCGAAGATGTCCAAGAAGATCATGAGGGAAGCCATCTGGCGGCTCTGGTGGCTCCGCATCCTCGATCTCTTCGGGCGCTTGTGAGGGACCCGGCGTGAGCGAATCCCGCATCGGCAAGGAGTTCTACGACTCCAGCGACTACTTCGAGGGCGGCACGGAGCACCTCGTCGACGTGGACAGCCCGTTCCAGCGCTATCGCGTGCGAAAGGTGCTCGATCTCTACGAGCCCGGGGCAGGGGAGCGCGTCGTGGATGTCGGTTGCGGGTGGGGGACGTTCAGCTTCGCCCTGGCGGAGCGCGCCGCCGAGGTCGTGGGGGTGGACTTCAGCGAGAAGAGCATCGAGCTGTGTGACCGACGCCTTGCCCATCAGCCGCGATCGAACCTCAGATTCCTGTGCGCCGACGGTGGGGACACGGGGCTGGAGGGCGGAGCGTGGGATCTCGTCCTCGCGGCGGACCTGTTCGAGCACCTCTATCCCGACGACTCCGTGCGTGTCGCGACGGAG
>Ga0055450_10000037_pt1 | contig 17298 bp, 15 predicted proteins | sample China_Galinas_PW_5_FD_57740 | JGI IMG/M metagenome (GOLD analysis project Ga0055450, IMG submission 57740) | Wetland microbial communities from San Francisco Bay, California, USA, that impact long-term carbon sequestration - China_Galinas_PWC_D1 | ecosystem: Environmental > Aquatic > Marine >... | reverse complement strand
GGGGGGGTAACTTACATGGTAATGTTTTCAGGCAGTAAAAAAGCCGGATCAGGTATCTTCCTGCGAACGCAATCTTTCGCGGCAATGTTGAATCGCTATACGGATTTTTGTCGGCTCAGGCGGCTTTATAAAATACTCCATAGCGCTTTTGCCGATTGTTTCCAGCATCTCATCGGTGATTTCATACCCGGTCATCACCACGGCTTCGATATGAGGTTTTGTTTTTTCGAGCCATTTGATGAGGGTTAGCCCGTCCATCTCGGGCATATTAATGTCTGTAATCACAAGATCATACGCACCTAAAACGATTTTTCTTTGGGCTTCAACCCCGTTTTCGGCTACGTCAACCTCTGCCTTCATGTTCACAAGCATTGCCCGAAGAAGGTTACGGATAATAGGTTCGTCATCCACAACCAAAACGCTGATAGGATCGACCTCAGCACCTTCGGGCATATTCTGGAATCTTTGTTTCATGCATGTTCCGATCGATAAAAGAACCGTCCTATCACCTGGCACTCATAAGGCGCGACCCCTTGAACTGCAGTTTTGGTTCCCAGCAGCATAGGCCAACGGAACATACCGGAAAAAATCCTAAAAGCAATGTTTTTATAAGGCCGAAAGGGCAGATAAACAGAGGATAACCCCGGGCAAGCTTTTGGTACGGCAAAAAGGAGCACTATTCCTCCGGTGAAAAATCCTCCTTACTCGCACCGCATACAGGACAAACCCAATCATCCGGCAACTCATCAAAAGAGGTTCCCGGCGCCACACCACTTTCTGGATCACCTTCTTCGGGATTATAAACATAGCCGCAAATATCACAAACATATTTCTTCATAACACTCTCTCCTGGTTATCGGCAGCTTTTGCCGAAAAATGATGACCTCGTAAAAACCCCGGAAGCCTGCTGGGGCAATACTATAAATCAATACGTTATGACGTAGAATCGTCGAAAAATGATTCTTTATTATGACGCCGGTTAAAATTATGTAACAATAAAATTGTCACATAATTTACTAAAAAATCACACATCTTCAAGAAAAATCCCACAGGAGTACGCACTGTCTGCGTTTGGGACCGGCGTACCTCCGGCCCGGCAAATTTTCTTACATTTTCCTTACCGGCTTAACAAACAATTTATCAATACTCAAGAAAAATCAGTCAAACCTTGATTACCGGCAGCGCACTCCCTCTGATATCTACTTATTTTTTTTATTGATACCAATTAGTTTTCATGCTAACGTGCTCTAAACAAGCTACATTTCCTGTCCAAAAAACAGGGAATCCAGTGCGGGTATCTCCGGTTCCTGCCATCATACGACTCTTTAGCTGAATGGTTATGGGAATGGCGACGAAAAGAAAATACGGCGAAATTGTATCGTTACTCCTTGAGTCCAAGGCACTTCAGGAAAAGGATGTCCTTTATGCCGAGAGGATTCGCGACAAACTCACGGTCCAGCAACCTCTTTTAAACGTTCTAAAAGACCTGAAGCTGATAAGTGACGAAACCGTCCGTGAAACCATTCAGAATACTCATCTTACCATCAGGATCGGCGAACTTCTTGTCGAACTCGGTTATCTGACACCGGATGATCTAACCGCTGCTTTTAATATTCAGCAGGAAACCGAGAAGGATCTGAAGCTGGGAGAAATCCTGATCAAACATAATTTTATTGACGAAAAGCTTTTCAACAGGATTCTCTCGATCCAGCTTGGCTTTCCACTGGCGGATCCGACAATTACCGCAATTGACAAGGACCTGGTCGCCAAAGCTCCACTGAAAGTTCTGACAAGCCATCTCTTCCTTCCGATGAAAACGGAAAGCGGTCCGACAACAGTCGCCTTCGGTGACCCTACGGACAAAGAGGCCCTGCTCGCTGCCAGGAGATTGTTCGGAACAGTGATCAAACCGGCCGTCGCCGACAAGAAAACGCTGCGGGACTCCTTGCGTCTGCTGACCAATGAGGCAGCAGGAGTAACCGTCAACGTCGACAACAAGACCATTATCGGCATCGTCAACTCCATCATCCTGGCTGCGGCCAAGTCCGATGCCAGCGATGTCCACATTGAACCGATGGTGGATCACCTCCAGGTTCGTTTTCGCGAAGACGGCGTCCTTCGTCATTACAAAGATTTCCCCAAAGATATCATTCCAGCCTTATCCAGTAGAATCAAGATCATGTGCAAGGCTGATATTGCCGAAAAGCGTCGGCATCAGGGCGGGCGCATCCTTTTCGATTTCGACGAAGGTCAGCTTGACATCAGGGTCTCGATCTATGCGACTATCCATGGGGAAAAAACCGTACTGCGGCTCCTGAGGCAAAAAAGCGAGCTTCTTGATATCAATTCCATCGGTTTGTCGCCCAGGATGCTCAGCCGGTTTCTCGACGAGGCCGTCTACCAACCCAGCGGAGTCCTCCTGGTCACCGGGCCCACAGGCTCGGGCAAGACCTCGACCATTTACAGCTGCATTCATCATATCAAGAACCCACAGATCAGCATAATCACAGCAGAAGAGCCGGTCGAATATGTCATTGACGGGGTCGCCCAATGTTCAATCGATCCGACCATTGATTTAACCTTTCAGGAGACCTTGCGTCATATAGTCCGCCAGGATCCCGATGTCATCGTTATCGGCGAGATACGCGACAGTTTCTCTGCGGATATGGCTATGCAGGCGGCACTCACCGGTCATAAGGTCCTCACTACCTTTCATACGGAAGACTCCATTGGCGGTTTGATTCGTCTGTTGAATATGGATATCGCACCTTTTTTAGTTTCTTCCACCGTCGTCAGCGTTCTGGCTCAACGCCTTCTCCGAAAGGTCTGCCCCCACTGTGCAGCCCCTGCAAAGGTCACACCCGCCCAATTACAGCGTCTCGGGGCAAGTAGTCAGGACCTGCAAGGGGGAAAATTCCGAAAAGGTCGAGGGTGCGCCGACTGCGGCCAGACCGGTTATAAAGGCAGACTCGGAATTTTTGAACTTCTGGTTTTAAACGAGATTGTCCGGGATGCGATCCTGGAGAGAAAAACCAGCCATGAGATCCGATCGATCAGCATCAAGCACTCCGGTCTAGTAACACTTTTGGAAGATGGACTGGTTAAAGCCGCTGCCGGTCTGACCACCATCGAGGAGATTTTACGCTGTCTGCCGAAACTTATCAATCCGAGACCGTTGTCAGAAATTCGCTGGCTTTCCGGAGAATAGAAATGACTGTTTCCTTTATCGATGAAATAGAACGCATAATCAATTCAGGCGAGGTAAGTCTGCCGGTATTCAATCCGACGGCCCTCAGGGTTCAACAGGAGCTTATTAAAAAGGAGCCTGACACTCGTATAATCGAGCAGCTGATAACCGGCGACCAATCCCTGTCCAGCCAGGTATTGCGTATGGCTAATTCTTCCTTCTACCGAGGGCTTACGAAGATAATGACGGTCAAGGCCGCCATTATTCGTCTCGGTATGCGCGAGATAGGCAGAATCGTGTTGCTCTCCGCTTCGCAAAATCAGTTCCGAAGTTCAATCCCCTCGGTTAACGTGATCATGAAAAAACTCTGGCAGCATTCCGCAGGCTGCGCACTCGCTTCAAATTGGCTGGCTAGACGGTGTAAATTTGCCGATCTGAGCAGCCAAGCATTTTTTGCCGGCCTGCTTCATGACGTCGGCAAACTGTTCGTCTTGATGGTTATCGAACAGGTCAAAAAGAAGAACAAGAAAACAATTATGACTGACGCCCTAATCCTTGAGGCTATCGACACCCTCCACAGCCATCAGGGATATGTCCTGATGCAGAAGTGGCATATGCCGGAGCAGTATTGCCTTATTGTCCGCGATCATCATGAACCTGAGATCGACTCAAAAAACTACCTGCTCCTCATCGTCCGCATGGCGGATATGGCCTGCCAGAAGCTCGGCATTGCCCTGACACCCGAGCCGTCACTTAACCTCGCTTCGTCCGTGGAAGCGGGAGTTTTCGGGCTAACCGAAGTGGATTTCGCCGAACTGGAGGTTATGCTCGAGGATACCACCAGTCTTTTTGCTTAGCAAAAAAACAAAATTAGGAAAAGTGTGGTCCTGTCTGAATTTCCTCATGATGCACTCTGGCTAGCCTGCCACCTCTTCAAGCAACAGGGCCGTTGTCCGAATTCCCCGGTAATAATGATCGACCTTAAACCTCTCATTCGGCGAATGAATATTATCCGTCAGTAGACCATAGCCGAGCAGCAGGACGGGAACCTGCAGAGATTCCTGAAAGGTGCCCACAATAGGGATCGAGCCGCCATCCCCCATGAAAACAGCCTTATGGCCGAAGCCTTTTTCAATGGCTGTCTTGCCGGCAAGAATCAACGGCGATTCCCTCGGCAGCAACACAGGCTTGGCCGCCCCCAATAGCTTCACGTCAACCTCTATTCCATCAGGACAGTTGGACTTGATATAATTTGTAAAAGCATCGGCGATCTTATTGGGATCCTGATGAGGGACGAGCCGCATAGAGACTTTGGCTCCAGCAACAGCGGGTATAATGGTTTTCGCACCATGGCCGGTATAGCCCGACCAGATTCCATTCACATCACAGGTGGGACGAATCCACATCCTCTCAAGCGAGCTGAAACCCGACTCTCCGAAAACCGCCTTAACCCCGGTCTCATCTTTAATCATACCGTCATTATGTCCCAACCTCGAAAATTCCCGGCGCACATCCTCGCCGACCTGAAAAACATCATCATAAAATCCCGGGATAGTAATTCTTCCCTGTTCATTATGCAGGTTGGAAATGATTCGGCAAAGCGCGTTGGCCGGATTGCGAATAACACCACCATAGATCCCAGAATGCAGGTCAACGGCAGGCCCCTTAAGATTGATTTCCATATAACAGAGACCGCGCAGGGAAGTACATATGGCCGGTGTCTGTTCGTCATACATATGGGTGTCTGAAATCACCACCATATCACAGCCGAGTTTCTGCGAATTTTTGTGAACATAGGAAGCTATAGATTCACCTCCGCACTCTTCCTCGCCTTCAAAAATCATCTTGATATTCACCGGCAGATCGATACCTGTACGGACGAATGCTTCGATGGCCTTGATATGACTGTACATTTGTCCTTTATCATCACTGGCTCCTCGCGCTATAATCCATCCGTCCTTGATAACCGGTTCAAAAGGCGGGGATTTCCACAGATCCACCGGGTCTACCGGTTGGACGTCATAATGTCCATAAAAGAGAAGAGTCGGCACCCCCTCCCGCTGTTCCGACTGGGCATACACCAATGGATACCCTTCCGTCTCGATAACTTCCGGCTGCATGCCTAAACCAGCCAGCTCATCGGTCAGCAAACCGACCGCCCTGTGGATATCGCCTGCGTATTCAGGTTGGGTACTGATACTCGGAATTTTGAGAAAATCACAGAGCTGTCGCAGATGATCATCTCGATGATCATCAAGGTATTGCAGGACTTCTTGCAGGGCCATCTCGTCTCTCCTTATATTTTTATGTGAAACTCTTTATCATGCAACACTCTATCAGGCAATATTTTCAATCATCAAAAAACACCTTTATTCTCCTCCTACTATAACCCTACGTAACCCGTTTGCAACTTGCTGCCGTCTTGTCAGGATCGGATGTCTGGTTTTCCTTTTTTACCTGCGTTTAAAACAAATAACGCAACGGCAATGCAGATCATTCCGACCACAGCAGCGGGTTCAGGTGATTCCAGCGGAATGAGCAGCCAGCTCAGGCAGGCTCCGGATACCGGGATTAAAAACTTCCAGATATTAAGGTCTGATACAGAAACGCCTCCCCTTTTCAATAGCTTAAACCAAATCGAAAAGGCTGCCGCCGATAGAAAACTGAGCCAAAGCAAGGATAAATAATAAGGAGCCGGGAAGGATGTACTTCGAATACCTTCCGTGGGTATAGAGAGCAGGAACAAGGCAAGCCCGCCTAAAAGAAGCTGGGAGGAGGTCAAGGTAAGCGGTGGTATCGGCGCCCTGTTCCTCGAAACGATGATATTGCCAAGTCCCGAGGAGACGTTGGAGGCAAGGAGCAGAATAAGTCCAAGAAACTGACTCCCCCCCCGCAAGGTGATTTCGCCCCTGGTCAGACCGATCACCACAACGCCTGCCAAACCAAGCATGATCGAGATAAACCGTCTGGTCGTCATTCGCTCAGAGACGGCGACAAAATGGGCAATGACAGCTACGATTAAAGGCTGGGAACCGACGATGATGGCCGCGATGGCCGCCGGAACCATATTTATACCCTGGTAAAACAAGGTATAGAGAAGCGCTGTCTGGAAAAATGCCACCAACGCAACTGTTCTGCGGTTTTCGATGACGGATTTCAGATATTTCAGCAGATTGCCGCAGAATGGAAGAATCAGCATGCCAGCCAGCATAAAGCGGATACCGGCGAACTGTAAGGGAGTCGTATACTGCAGGCCGATCTTGATACCGACGAAGGCCGATGACCAAAGTAGACAGGCAACGATCGCTAAAAAAGTCGTCCCTCTGAAAAAACGCGACATGAAAACCGGGCTTAAGAGCCCATCTCGACCCGTTCCATGGTGAACGTACCGGCGGCAATCTCATGGTCGATCTCGGTCAATGCCCGGCGCATCTGTTTCAAGGCCTGTCTAATTCTGTTCTCATTTTCAACCAGGGCAAGCCGCAAGAAGCCGTCACCTTCTTCACCGAAGCCTGCACCCGGGGCTACCGCCACGTTAGCCCGGTTCATCATCTCAATGGAAAAGCGGATAGATCCCATTTGCACATAGGGTTCAGGAATACCGACCCAGACGAACATCCCTGCCTTTGGTGCCTGAACAGGCCACCCCATCCTGACAAGCCCCTCACAGAGAACATCGCGACGCTTTTGATACACTGCAACCTGTTCGCCTATTGCATCATCGCAATCCCGCATGGCAACAATACCAGCCACCTGTATGGCCGAAAATATCCCATAATCATAGTAGCCTTTGATCTTGGACAGTCCGTCTATCATTGTTTTATTACCAACACAATAACCAAGCCGCCATCCGGCCATATTGTACGATTTGGAAAACGAACCGAATTCAACCCCAACATCCAGAGCTCCGGAAACCTCGAGAAAACTGGGTGCAACATAGCTGTCGTAGGTGATCTTGGCATAGGCGAAATCATTGATCACCATAAAATTGTATTTCTTTGCCAACTTAACAATTTCCTGAAAAAACTCTTTGGAGGCGATGGTTCCTGTAGGATTATGCGGGTAGTTCAGCATCACGAGTTTTGGTCCCGGATAAAGAGCGCGACACATGCCTGCAAGCTGGTTCAAAAACGCCTCTTCAGAATCAAGAGCGATGCGCAGAACTCCTGCCCCGGCAATGACTGCCGCATAAACGTGAATGGGGAACGCCGGAGCAGGCACCAGTACGGTATCTCCTGGTCCAAGCAAGGCCAGACAGAGATGCGAAATACCTTCCTTGGAACCGATTGTGCAGATTACATCGTCAACTCCATTGAGAGTAATGCCATAATGGCGTCTATAATACAGAGCTATCTCCCTTTTCAGATTTTTCATCCCGCCGGCTACCGGATAACGATGGCTCTTGGGATCAATAGCGACATCACAGAGTTTACCGGTCACCTGGTCCGGAGCCGGGTCGATCGGGTTTCCCATACCGAGATCGATAACGTCATCTCCTTGCCAGCGTTTCTCCATCTTTATCTTGTTTATCATCCCGAACAGATACGGGGGAAGCTGGTTCATGCGTTCGGCAAAACGGATAGTTAATTCCTTGTTCATTTGTGGTTCCTCAGTGAAGTTTCGGTTCAAGAGACCAGCGCCGGGATGTTGTATGCATAAATATTTTAACCCGAATCATCCGATCCGGGTTAAAAAAAAAGCCACGGACCGGTCTTTCGGTCCATGGCATTCAGTCTCAGATTATTTTTCTATTCACGCGGCTGAACGTCAATGGACCCAAAAGGCCCTGGCCGCAGCTGCACGCACTCGAGTACTTTTCATTAACAATGCCTCTAACGTTTTTTGGCAATAAGATAGGGTATTGGATTTAATATGTCAATATAGACAAATGCAATTGGCGTTTCCAACCACATGTATCAAGAGTTAATCGGGAGTTTGATCTTAAAGGTCGACCCTTTGCCGGTTTTCGATTCAAAACTCAACTCTCCGCCATGTTTGTCATGAACGATGGTCCTTGAAATCGCCAGGCCCTGTCCTGATCCTCGACCGACATTTTTTGTCGTGAAAAAAGGATCGAATATCCGCTCCTGCACCCCTTCGGGTATACCGCACCCGGTATCGGTGACAGTGACCACCACATTGTCCCCCTCCTGAAAACTTTTGATTGTGATTTTCCCCATTTGGGTCGAGTCTTTTTTTACGTCTTCTATGGCATGGGCGGCATTGACAATAAGGTTCAGTATTACCTGCCCGATATCGCCATGGAAAACCTTGACCATGGGCAAATCTTTAAGATCAATCTCAAGTTCGGCTACATACTTATAAGCATTGGTGCAGACGACTAACGTATTTTTTATAATCTCATTGAGATCGACGGCCAACTTCATCTCCCCTTCTTTGGTATGGGCAAAACCTTTTAGACCAAGAACGAGCGAGGAAACCCTTTCTACACCCTGGACTGTCTGATCGAAAGCTTTCGGTGCCTCACCTTTGAGATATTCAACGTCTGCCTGCTCCTCCTGTTCTTCAATTTCATCGAGCAGGTGCCGATGCTGCGTTTCGCCGGAAACTGCAGCAAACAATTTTGTATAACGGTGAACCAGCTCCAGGAGGTCGTCAAATGCCTCCCGAAGGAACGACACATTGCTGCCTATGAATTGAATGGGAGTATTGATCTCATGGGCAATACCTGCAGCAAGTTCACCCAAAGACTCAAGCTTCATCCCATGAATGCGTTTGGCCTCCTGCATACGCTGTTCGGTCAGGTTGCGAAAGATTAGGGTCGAACCGGAGATCTCGTTGTTTTCGTCCCGGATCGGCGAGACGATATAATCAGCAGAAAAACTCGATCCGTCCTTTTTCCAAAAGACATCACCATCAACATGGTGTGATGAACCATCCTCAATGGCCGCAAAGACCGGGCAAAATTCCCATGGATATTCACCGCCGTCATCAGTGGTATGGTGCATCTTCTCATGACACTGTTGTCCGATAAATTCTTCCATCGACCAGTTCAATGCATTCAAAGCTGTTTCGTTGGCAGTAAGAACTTTTCCGTCACGGTCCAGGGTTATCACCGCACCATTGACCCAGTTGAGTAACATCTTGTTCTGGAAAAGAACCTGAGTCAAGGCTTCCCGAAGGTTTTCATTCTCCTTTTTTAAGGTTTTTAAATCCTTATCATACTCTGACACGCTGTCCTCCGAACGTACCAAATATTTGTGGGATCGGCCAATAGATATACTAAAAAGGATGCTGCGATCATCTGCTTTACTTCCAGACATTACACGAAAAAATATAATCCTTGCGTATTATGACATTTTTGTCTCTATCGGGTCAAATGTAATCTCCGACCTTCTCTAAGATTTTTGTTAATTTTCGGGATATATCGTCGTATCCGACAAAAGGCAGGTTCCATGGATAAAAAATGATCAGATATTTAGGAAAAATGAATTGAATTAAATTCTCATTTTATTGTTTAATATCTATTTGTTAACAAACTTTTCCACCGTACTGTGCATATTATCTGCTACGATTTCCTCTTGCATTTTTTCTCATGCTGCTATACGTATGTAGTATAGAGTTTTGCGCATATGCCAGAAATACCACTATGTAGTAGTTAATAAAAGAAATTTATACTACATAGTGGCACACAAAAGGGTCTGGCAACACTATGCGCAGCTGTTAGAGACACGCGATTCGATACTACTTTGTGGTGACTAATCACGGAGGGTGCTTCACACCATAATAATGTGCATATGCATAAAATACTACTTTGTGGCATATCAGTGGACAATTTAAAAACCGGTGTCCCCGGACCCTTCCTGCTTTTTCTCGGGAATAATTTCAGGGACCAAATCTCAAACGAGGAGGCAGAAAAATGAAGAAACTAGAAGCATTAGACGAAGCGACGAAAATGTGGATATGGCTTTACAAACATCCTGCACAAGACAAGAAATACTATGTCACGCATGTGGCAAAACCAGAAACGCCATGGAAGAACGACTGCCCCCTTTGCGAGGTGGCTGAAAATGATTGCTCCAACTGTCTCATGCAATGGGAAGAACAAAACGGCACGTTCTGCAGTGATCCTGAGTCGCCCTTCAGAAAATGGAAGGCAACTTCCCTGGACAACCCGGATCATCGAACCTGGTATGCCGGGGAGATTATTGCTATTGCTCAAAAGATGGCAGGAACGCTAAAGGCAACAGCATAAGGTGACGATGACTGCAGCTCCCCTGCCATCGGATAACAAAAGATACGAAAAGACAAGCACTCAGAACAGAGGATGCTTTCGGTTTCGGATAAAAATATCCGAATCCGACAATCCCGGGGGTCGTTTCCGATTCGACCGTGTTTCCACTGTTCATTTTTTGACCATATTCCGGGATTAATTCTTGCATTTTGCGGCAGCTTGATATAGGTATGATGCCTGGTAATAATGCACATATGCAAGAAATACCACTCTGTGGTATTAATAGTAACGATTGATACTACATCGTGGTAACAATGATTTAACGGGCAACGTGCATCATCTTATTGTGCATATGACCAAAATACCACATTGTAGCAATGCCTCTCGACCTTGGGAAAAGCATTGCTACAAAAGAGGTGGCTTTTCCGTAGTTGATGTGATGGTGATTGGACTGTTTTTGGTCATCTGCATTGCTATAACATTCGGGGACGGACATCATGTCGCCCGTTCCCGAATGCCGCAAACGGACACATCGCTTCATCCATGGGTTGCAATTCATGGTAAGCGACGGATGTCACAGAATGCCTTTCGGTTCGGATTTCCAAGAGGGCAGGTCTGCGGTGCAAATCATTTTTCTGGGCTGCAAGAAATACCAGTATTGGGAATCACACAAGATATTTACTCCGGCAACCGGACTTAACAAGATACGAGAATGAGACTAAGAACGGTTATGCGACATAAATCGATCTTGATCAGGATTTAATTGAGGACAAAAATGAATAAAGACGAATTTATCCCCGCAAGAAAAAAACTTGGCAGAACCCAAAAGCAACTTGCAGAACTTCTTGGAGTCTCAATAAAAACTATCCACAGTTATGAACAGGGGCGCAGAGCGATTCCATCCTATATCGAACGACAAATTTTCTTTCTACTCAGCAATCAACGAAGCAGGAAACAAAATCTTATTCCATGTTGGGAGAAAAAACAATGCGGTCATAAAGAAGAATGTCCGGCCTGGGAATTCCAAAGTGGACATCTGTGCTGGTTTTTGTGCGGAACGAAATGTGAATGCGCCTCCGATACTAAGCGGCGAGATAAATTACAGAGCTGTCGAAACTGCAAAATATTTACCTCCTTGCTCGAATGATGCAATCTTCTATCTTCATGCAGTTGACCATGAAAATATTATTTAAATGTTTCGAAAAACCACATGATTTCCCTTTCGAACAGATCTTTAACTCAGAGTTATAATAGATGAAATTTGAAATGGGGTTTACTGAGGGCTCAACTTGCATCTCGTGTCACAACCCAATGAAATTCCATCGAACTCCATGACTATAATTTACTGTTACCCTCTGAAATGTATCAAGAATCAAGCTCCCGGATTGTATATGTATCATCAAAGGCAACTGCACCTGCTTGAGCTGTAGTCGAGCTTTTTCTTTGAGGGAATGAAAGGTACCATCGTACACGCCACACGTTCAACCCCTTTTGAAACAATTAAATTCCTTAATCAACAAATACGGTTGCCCCACCCCTGCATGTTTCTCCACCCCAGCTTTTTCCTCTATGCCTACAGCAAAATATCACAGAATTAACCGCTTGAATTATAAACTATAATTCATGCATTCTCATACCAGAAATTCTTGAAGACTAAGAGGTAAAATAATTATCCAATCTTTGCATTTTGTTATTGACTCTTGTTGAAAAGGAAGGCATATGGGAAATTAATTTTAGAGTAAAAAACACATGCTCTACTCTGGTATACTTATCACTGGTAACACTTTATTTTTTTTAACAAATGTTTAATAAGGGAGAAGAGATGCGTCCACGCACAATCTTTATCGATGAAAACGATGAACCTCCAAGCGGACAGGCTAGCACATATGTCTGCCCTTTCCCCTCCCCGGAATCATCCCACTCATTTCGAAACCGTTTTTTCCCAAACGCCACCTTCGCAGACTGGAACGATTGGCATTGGCAGCTACGTCATAGAATCACAACCAGAAGACAGTTAGGTAAAATCATCACGCTCTCTGAAAATGAAAAGAATTCCTTTCACTTCCAGAACGCTACTCTTCCCCTGGCTATTACTCCCTATTACGCCGCCCTGATCGACCCTGACAACCCTGACCAGCCTATCAGACGATCAATGGTACCCGTTGTCAATGAGCTTCTCGTGTCTGCCGGTGAATCGACGGACCCGCTCGGCGAAGAGGGGCATAGCCCGGTCCCCGGTTTGATTCACCGCTACCCGGATCGCGTCCTGTTCCTTGTAACCGACTACTGTTCGAGTTATTGCCGATATTGCACGCGATCTCGAATGGTAGGTAAACGAAAAAGCGGAGGCAAGAGACAATGGCAGAAGGCCATCGATTATATAGCAGCCAATAAGGCTGTGCGCGACGTACTTCTTTCAGGCGGTGATCCGCTGACTCTCCCGGACGATCAGATCGATTGGCTTTTAAGCCGTCTCCGCCGAATTCCACATGTGGAGCTAATTCGTATCGGCACAAAGATACCTGCTGTTCTTCCGCAAAGAATAACCCTTGAACTTACTGGAATATTAAAGAAATACCACCCACTGTGGATGAGCATCCACTGCACTCATCCAGATGAAATCACTGACGAAATGCAAACTGCTTGCACACGGCTTGCCGACGCCGGGATTCCGCTTGGTAGCCAGACGGTACTGCTTGCAGGAATCAATGATTCTGTGGAAACCATACGCAGTCTGATGCACAGTTTGGTAAAAATGCGGGTAAAGCCTTACTACCTCTATCAATGCGACCCAATCCTCGGCTCTTTGCATTTTCGCACTCCGGTATCTAAAGGTTTGGAAATTTACCAGGGACTCAGAGGCCATACCACAGGGTATGCAGTACCCACATATGTGATTGATGCCCCTGGAGGAGGCGGAAAGATCCCTCTTCTCCCGGAAACCGTTACCGGCCGAGATGGAAACGATATCCTTCTAAAAAATTATGAGGGAAAGATTTATCGTTATCCTGACATGATAGACATACAGGATCAATGCCTGACCAAGGAGATCGTTCATGCGAATAGGAATGACCTATGACCTCCGGGATGACTATCTGGCGGAAGGTTTTACGGAAGAAGAGACAGCGGAATTCGATCGACCAAGCACTATAGAGGCAATAGAAACCGCTATCAGCACCATGGGTCATGAGCCGGTTCGGATAGGCAACATCAAAACCCTGGTAAACAAGCTCGCCGAAGGCTACCGGTGGGATTTGGTTTTCAACATTGCCGAGGGACTCTACGGCTTCGGCCGGGAGTCCCAGGTTCCGGCATTATTGGAAGCCTACCGTATCCCTTATGTGTTCTCCGACCCTCTGGTTCTGGCTCTGACCTTACATAAAGGCATGACCAAACATATAATCAGAGACAAGGGACTGCCTACTGCCGTCTTTACCGTCATTAATTCACAGGAGGATATCTCAACGATTGATCTCCCCTACCCGCTTTTTGCCAAACCGATCGCCGAAGGCACCGGCAAAGGGGTAACACCAGCTTCCAAAATCGCAGAATCCTCTCTACTGCACACAACCTGTTGTCGATTGCTGCATGAGTTCCGGCAACCTGTTCTGGTCGAAACTTTCCTGCCTGGACGTGAATTCACTGTGGGGATTGTCGGCAACGGTCAAGCAACTCGCTCCATAGGAGTGATGGAAGTTATTTTGCTTGACCAATCAGAGCCTGATGTCTATTCCTATCACAACAAAGAATTTTGTGAAACGCTGGTGGAATACCGAAAGGTGGATGATCAGGAGGCGAGGAAAGCGGAGAAAATTGCCGTCGCCTCTTTCAAGGCTTTGGGCTGTCGGGACGCTGGACGGGTGGATCTGCGTTCGGACAGAGAAGGTGTCCCCAATTTTATTGAAATCAATCCCTTGGCAGGACTCCATCCGGAGCATTCAGACCTCTGCATCATTGCGGCAAAATACGGCATTTCCTACCAGGAACTGATCAGTGAAATCATTGAAGCCGCTCTGCAGCGGATCTAACCGAACCCTTGAAAGGTAAACTCGACTTACATGGTGAACCGCGAAGCAATTTCAACATCATCACATTACCCCAATCCTGAAATTTAAAAGGCACTCTATGCGCATCGGTATAATCTACAATGAACCGGTCAGAGAAGGAGAGCCGAACTGGCAATCTTCTGTTGACGTGATGGCTCAGGTGCAGGCGATTTCAAACTCACTTGGAGAACTGGGACATACCCCCATCCCGTTGCCCTTCCTTCGAGACCCGGCGGCCTTCACCGAAAAAGTTCACAAGGAAGCCGTCACCGGCGCGTTCAATCTCTGTGAATCGGTTGACGACGACCCACACCTGATCAGCCATCCAGCTGCCGTACTGGAACTTCTCAATATTCCCTTCACCGGATCATCATCGGCAACACTAACGACTACCACCAACAAACTCATCACCAAACGAGTCCTGCAGGGGGCCGGGATCAAAACACCTGCCGCCTTACTTTTTCAAGGAGAAAAAAATATCCAGAGCACAGGGCTCAGGTTCCCGGTCATTCTCAAACCTCAGTATGAGGACGCCAGCATCGGCATAGATCAGGAATCGGTAATAACGGATGCTGATCAGCTCCTGCCGGTATCACGCAGGTTCTACGATACCTACGGGCCGATTCTGGTTGAAGAGTATATTTCGGGAAGGGAATTCAACGTTTCCCTGTTTGGTTTCCCGACCCCCGAAGTCATGCCGCTTGCAGAAATTGATTTTTCGACCTTCCCCGACGACATGCACCGCATCGTCGGGTATAAGGCGAAATGGATCCCCGATTCATTCGAGTATCGCGAAACCAGACGGATCTTTCCCGACAACCTGCCTTGGCATTTCGCAAGTCAGATGGCTTCGGTGGCGCTGGAGTGCTTCCATCTTTTTGACCTGCGGGACTACGGCCGCGTGGATCTGCGGCTGGACGCGGACAACACCATCAACGTCCTTGAGATCAACGCCAATCCTTGTCTAAGCCCCGATGCCGGTTTTCCCGCAGCAGTAGCGGAGAACCGGATGACATATACACAGATGGTGAGTGAATTTGTCCGCTTTCTTGCCAGTAGAAAACAGTCATGACGACCATACGCCCCATCGTCCCGGAAGACAGGGAACAACTTCTCCATCTGGTAAAGCTGCAAACCAACTTTCTCCAATGCGAGATCGACGTGGCCATGGAGGTGATAGACAAGACGTTCAACCCGTCCGAGGAGTACACGACGCTTTCGGCGGTTGAAGACAACGAACTGATCACAGGTTTTATCAGCTACGGCCCAATACCGCTCACAGAGAAGCGCTATGACCTGTATTGGATTGCAGTCGATCCGGGCTATGGCCGTAATGGAATCGGTTCACAACTGATGGCCGCTATGGAGAAAGACTTGAGGGACAAGGGTTCAGGTCATATCTATATCGATACCTCATCGACAGAAGGCTATGCCAAGGCAAGGGCCTTTTACGAAAAAAACGGTTTTCATGTAGCCGCCCGACTTAGTGACTTTTACCGGGAAGGAGACGATCGCATCCTTTACCTGAAAAGATTTTAAGCCAGTCCTCGATAGGTCTTCAGGACCCCATTATCCCGTCTTTCTCCTCTCTCTTCCCGGCAGCCCCGAAAATCATTTCACCCGAATGTCTTCCTCACCTTACGTAACCCGAATTTCTCATGAACACCGCATTATCTGAATATTTTGCACAACGAAATTGACACAGACAACAGGTGCCTATACAATGAGATACTTCTTTCGTGTGTTCCGCACACAACAGTTTCTCAAATCCATACACGAGCTATCGTAGCTCGACACCAACCCGCTGGTGTTTTCAGCTTTGGCAGACAATCGCCGATGAGAATATCTGCTGGTTTTCTGTTTATCCCACAACCATTTACCAGGAGGTTCTTATGAACGATCGACGTGATTTTCTTAAGACAACTGCGGTAGCAGCATCACTTATTGCCCTTGGCCCCGTCCGCAGTTCTTTTGCCGCCGGCATGGCACCCAAGTATACCAATATTATCTTTACCAAAGAAAATCCCGGTGTCTGGAAAGGCAAGGAAGCCCTTCATGTTCCACATGTGACGATAACCGGCTCAAAGGTTAAAGTGGTCACCAATCATCCGATGTCCCAGCAGCATTACATTGTCCGGCATACGCTGGTCCTTGCGGACGGGACTTCTGTCGGCTCCGAGACGTTTACACCAACGGATAAACCGGAATCCACCTACGAATTACCGATGGGATATAAAGGGATTTTCTACGTCACCAGTTTTTGCAACCTGCATGACTTCTGGATGGTTGAGACAATGGTTTAAAAGAATATTTTACTAAAATTCGAACCTGACATTACCGGAACTGATGAAAAATCCCGGCTAGCCGTAGTATCTGAAACCACGCAGATCTGGCTTTTTGCGGGTCCATCAGAGATTATCGCAGGAATCCAGGAGTCTGACTTGTTCTTTTATGATCTTCGCCTTAATTCAGGCTCCTGGAATCGTCATTCTTCATGCGACAAGTTAAAAAAGATGGCAAACCTGTTTTCAGTTCGTTATGAAAACTTAGAAAGGTATAGCCCGAGTTAGCCCGGATTTCTCTCCAGTCGAGGCTGCCGTGTCTTCGAGACGCGAAACAAGGTGCTATAGCTGGCCTCTGTACCTTGTTTTGGCAACGCTGCAGGTAAGCGAACGCGGTGAGATCGCCTGGCCTTCGGTGAACATTGTGTATGGTTTCCAGCAAAAACAGAACACATTTAATATGGTAAGGTAATACCCATTTTGAGGAAATCTACTCAATGTTTATCCAAAAATCGTTTCTGCTGTAATGGTCGTTTGCTGAAGATCCGATTTTCATTTTTTGTTGTGGTTAGGCCAATATGGTCCAGC
>Ga0055450_10000035_pt1 | contig 17786 bp, 14 predicted proteins | sample China_Galinas_PW_5_FD_57740 | JGI IMG/M metagenome (GOLD analysis project Ga0055450, IMG submission 57740) | Wetland microbial communities from San Francisco Bay, California, USA, that impact long-term carbon sequestration - China_Galinas_PWC_D1 | ecosystem: Environmental > Aquatic > Marine >... | reverse complement strand
GCAACAAGAGCCCAGATGGCACCGACCAGAGCAGCCAGCCAACCAATGCAGGGAATGAATCCCAGCACGCCCAGCAAGCGAGGACCGCTTGCATAACCGAGCACTCTCAGAAGTTCATCGGGGGTAGCATCCCCTGCAAACATGTTAGTCCCTATAAAGTGGGTCACATAAGACCAGATATAGTAGTTCGCCACACCCAAAGCAGAGTTCACGATCAGCGCCAGGAAGGCTGCGCCTATCTTGCCAACCCACAAGCCTCCCAGGAATGATCCTATACCAGAAATCACTGAAACGACGATCACAATCATCAACGCTTCCTGGGTCAAGCTGGTGTCGCTTTCAACTTCCTTATAAAATTCCTTGTCGAGCATCGCAGCCCGCATGAGACGGTTAAATATTACGTTCATACTTCCTCCTGTTGGTATTTATGCCATTAATTGCTTTTTAGTGTACTCTTAATTCCCACAGCAGACAAGCCAATCTTGAGTCCCTCTAATCGGTAGAAGGGTTGAAAAGATCATTCAAAAGGGGACTATTGCGTATAGTATTATTATTGAAGAGATAGATGGTATTGTGAAGCAGGGGAATATCAAAATTCCCTCTGAACCAACCTTCACTTTTCAGCTTCTGTGAATTCTTTTTGGATCTTTTCCAGCCAATCAGGGATGGTAATATCCTGGGGGCACTTTTCCTGGCATTCTCCGCAAACAACGCAGAGATCCGCTTTGTTTTCTTCCGGGACAAATTGAATGTAGTCTGCAGCAGACCGATCCATCTTCTCGAACATCAGGCCATCGTTATAGAGATGGAGAATCCGGGGGATATCCACACCCTCAGGGCAAGGAATGCAATATCCACAGCGGGTGCAGGGGATCAGCGCAAAACCCTCGTAAGTTTCCACCACTCGATCCACCAGGTCCATTTCTTTATTAGATAGGGTGCCTCCGCCAGAGCGGCCGGCACTGGCGACATTCTCCTCAACTTGCTCGAGGGTAGACATTCCGCTCAAGACAAGAGATACTTCGGGTTGATTCCAGAGCCATTGCAAAGCCCAATCAACTGCAGATCGTTGGATCTCGGCGGAGTCCCATAAATCCTGGACTGCGTCAGGCGGATTCACCAATCGACCGCCACGGAGAGGCTCCATGATCACAACACCCAAATTCCGTTGAGCAGCATAGTGCAGACCTTCCTTCCCAGCCTGGTAATCCTGGTCAATGAAGTTGTATTGGATCTGGCAGAAATCCCATCCCTGGTAAGCGTCCACAATAGATTTGAAAACTGGCAGTTCGTCATGAAATGAAAATCCCACATACTCGATCCTACCATCTGCCTGAGCTTTTTCCAGCCAGGAAAGCACGCCCAGACCCTGGATCTTGCTCCAGGTCTCTTTATTCAAGGTGTGAAGCAGGTAGAAATCGATCTGGTCCGTCCGCAGGCGTTCCAGCTGCTCATTCAGATAGAGGTCAAAATCCTCCGGTTTTTCAATCTTCCAGCTAGGAAGCTTAGTAGCTAATTTCACCTTGTCACGGTATTTCCCCTCCAGGGTTTTTCCGACAAAACCCTCGCTGTTTCCTCCATGATAGGGATAGGCAGTGTCTATGTAATTGACGCCCATGTCGATCGCTCTGTGCAGCATTTCAGCTGCTCTGGGCTCATCGATCTGGCTGTTATTTCCATCAATGACAGGGAGGCGCATACAGCCGAAACCCAGTGCGGATGGTTCCCATTCAAGACTCCCGAAATTGCGGTGATTCATGATCTGCATTCTCCTCATTCCTCGAAGATCTCGTAATACCCTTTATCCAGCTCTTCATCGCTCAGGTGGGCATACCGCTGGGTCACCTGAATGTTTTTGTGCCGGGCAAGCTTCTGGGCGAGTTTGATATTTCCTCCAGATCCCTGAAGGACCTCAGTAACAAAATAATGCCGAAAGGAATGGGGTGTTATTGTTCCTGCAGCATCATCACCCAATGATTCTATCACTCTTTGTTTGATGATATTTCTGCCTGTCGTCGTGCTGATGGGTTCAACGCGGTTTCCGGCACCAAGATCATGACGCGCAAACAGTGGAAGGGAACTCAGCGATCGGCCGTAGGCGCCGTCGATTTCCGCCCGGGTATTGATGTAATCGCGTAAAGCAGTCAAAGATCTGGTAGAAAAGCGGACCACAGCTTCCCGGTTGCCTTTACCTACAATGATTGCCTTGGTTTCCTGCCAATCAATATCTCCCCGCCGCAGGTTGCAGGCTTCATGAACCCGCAAACCGGTATCAGCCAGGGTGAGAATGAAAGCGCGGTCCCTGAGATTGATCAACCTCTGGCGTTGATTTTCTACCTGTAAAGCGGCTAACGATTTCGCATAGGTTATGACTTTCTTAATATCTCCTTTGGGAAATTGAGGGAGACGTTGAGCTGCTCGCCTGGACCTGCGCTTTATCAGCATCCTCAAGCGGGGAAGATTGATCTCAGCCAGTTTCTCTGCCGCGAGGTATTCATAATACCCGGTCACAGCAGTCAAATAGAGCTGTTCGGTATTAGGTGAGTAGGCTTTCAGATCAGCAGCAAAATCAGCGATCAAATCCTCAGTGATTTTCTTAGCTGGGGATTCTTCCGGATCAATACCGTTTTTAGCAAGGGTCTCTAAGTAAGATTGCATACCATTGGTATAGGTGCGGGCGGTATTCCCACTACGCGAGAGTGAGACGCTTTCCAGGTAACTCTGGACAGATTCAATAACAGAAAGGGGGGTTTTGGGGGGCAAAAGGGGGATCCCTCCTCTAAATTCATATGCTTGCGATAATAATACTTATCATAACCATTCACATTTTACACATATCGGGGAAATCCGTCAAGCCCCTGCTCTCCACAAATCTTGCGCTTATTCTAATTCATTAATAGTCAGACCTGATGATTACTGCTGCCCTCCTGAAACCAGATGACGACGACCAGGTATCGAAAATCCAAAAGTTCTGATAAAGCAAAGTAGAACATTTGTGCTACAATGAAGTTATGAGTGAAATCGAACGGTTAAAACTGCTCACCCAGCAAATGCACCTTGAGCCAGCTGAGGACTGCCCTGGTTTGACCCTTCCTACCCGCGCCAGAGAGGCTATCACCGTTAAAAGAGCCCTCCTACCTAACGCGGAAAGTCGATCCGTCTCCTAAAAACGCTGCTGAGCTCCTATTGTGAGCGCGATTGCGCCTACTGTCCATTCCGTTCAGAACGTGATCTGCCCCGGGCTTCTTTTACACCGGATGATTTCGCCAAACTCTTTGACTCGCTCTACCGCGCCGATTTCGTGGAAGGTATCTTTCTCAGCTCGAGCATATTTAACGGAGGAGTTACCACCCAGGACAAACTGCTGGATACTGCCCGCATCCTGAGACAGCGGCTGGGGTTTGAAGGATATCTGCATTTGAAAATCATGCCTGGTGCTGAGCGCGCCCAGGTGGAAGAGGCTCTGTGTCTGGCTGACCGCCTGTCAGTCAATCTAGAGGCTCCCCACCCTGAGGCCCTCACATTTCTCGCTCCCCAGAAAGACTTTAAGGCAGAATTACTCAATCCTCTGCAGTGGATCCAGGAAATCCGGCGCAAGGAGTCTCCAGAGAAAGCCTGGAAAGGCCGCTGGCCTACCTCTACCACCCAGTTTGTGGTGGGTGCGGCGGGAGAAAGCGATCTGGATATCCTGAGCACGACTGTCTACCTGCTGGACACCTGCCAGATTTCCCGGGCCTATTATTCCAGCTTCAACCCTTTTCCTGATACGCCCCTTGAAAACCACAGCCCCTCCCCGCCCCGGCGTGAGGTCAGGCTCTACCAGGCATTTTTCTTGCTGAGAGATTATGGTTTTAATATGGAAGATCTCGATTATAAAAAAGATGGTTTTCTCTCATTGGATAAAGATCCAAAAACCGCCTGGGCGGAACGACATCTACGCGATCGCCCCCTGGAGATCAATAAAGCGCCCAGGGAAGATTTGCTCCGGGTCCCGGGACTTGGACCAGCCAGAGTAGAGTCGATAATCAGCTTGCGCAGAAAAAATAAGCTAAACTCTTTTACGCAGCTCAAAAGACTCAGATTGATTGAAGAAAGAACTGCCCCTTATATTCTGGTCAATGGCCATTCCCCCGCCCGACAGCTCTCCCTTTTCTAATTTACTGCCGCCAGCCTGGATCCCGGAATTCCTGGATTTCTAACCTGTGCCCATCCGGATCTTCAAAAAAGAAATAATAGATCTTGAAATTTTGATGATATTCCGGAGGATGGGATAACTTTACTCCCCTGTTCAATAAATATTCATGCCATTCATCCACTTCAGATGTAACCAGTGCGATGACGCTGCTATGCTTGATTTACCTCGGCAGATGCTTGCCCAAACCCCTTGACTTACGCTAGCGTAAGCGTTATAATACTATCGCTAGCGTAAGAGAAGATATTATGGAAGAATCAAGCTGGATCACAACCAAAGAAGCTGCGGACCTGCTGGGTGTATCAACAGCCAGGATCCGTCAGCTGGTAGCGGCCAATTCCCTGACAGCCCAAAAACTGGGGGGGAAATACCGCGGTCAGTGGCTGGTAAGCACCACAGACATTATTAACAGATTATCTAACTCAGACAAAGGAGAGGTTAGACCTATGAGAGTAAAAAATCGCATGACCCGAGCCCCGATCACAGTCCAGCCGAAGACCTCTTACAATGAAGCTTTGCGGTTGATGGAACAAAATAACATCAATCATCTACCGGTACTCAATAAAAAGGGTGAACTGGTCGGTATCGTGACCCAGCATGACATGCTGGAGGCCGAACCTTCCCGTGTGAGCACATTGAGCATCTTTGAGATCGCCTCCCTGCTTGACAAGGTCACCATGGATCAGATCATGAGCCGCCCTGTTAAGGCCATCCAAGGCGACTGCAGCATTTCTGAGGCGGCGCATTTCATGCTGGAAGAGGATGTCGGCTGCCTGCCCGTGATGGAGGAAGGCAAGATGGTAGGCATCATTACTGACAACGATATCTTCAAAACCTTCGTGGAAGTTACCGGGGGAGGCGAATCTGGTACTCGGGTTGAAGCCAAGCTCCCTAATGTCATGGGCCAACTGGCAGCCTTCACCAAGGCGGTCACGGAATCCGGGGCCTGGATTGTATCCCTGGCACTTACCTATGATGAATCAGGCGATTTCTTCTTTATCGACATGAAGGAGCGCGGAGGGGACGAGACCAAATTGAAGGAAGAGCTGGAAAAGATGGGCTCGGTAGAATACGTGCGCTTCAGTCCCTGCAGCTCTGATCAGCTGCTGGAAATTGGCTGATAAAAAACCGAATCTAATAAAAGAAGGTCCCGGATTTTCGACTCGGGACCTTCTTTTCTTGTGCAGATCGATATTCATTTCTGGTAATAACCATCCATAAAATCTTGCAGAACTTTGGCAATGCTGCCAGGCTCTTTCTCAAGCCAGGGTGAACTCTCCCAATCCGGTATATAAAGCAGGTCCTTGGGTATTTTCGTGAAAGAAACCTCACCGACATCGGTTTTTGCGGCCATGCAAGCCAGTTGGCTGAGCTCCTGGAGCTTCAAATCAGTCAGGAGATTATTCTTGAACACACCCAAGATCTGGGGGATCTTAGGAATTGTAGACAAGGAAAATACTTGATCGTAGACAGCTTTCATGACGATTGCCTGGCGGTCTACCCGATCCAGGACATTGCGCGGATCACGCCAACGAGCGTACATCAGGGCGTCAGTTCCTGAGAAGAAATATCCCCCGGCAGCCATTTTGGGTTGATTCTGATGGAAAGAATAAAGCGGCGATGGATTGTAAACTTTGATGCCTCCAATTACATCGATAATATCCCGAAAAGTCCGCATATTAACCACGATGTAATGGTCAATCTCCACACCCCAATTATGGCGGATGGTTTCCTTCAGCAGCCCGGCACCGTAATCCTCCCCGCTGTAATAGCCCATTCCTTCTGTTCCGAACAGGTATGCCTGAGTGATTTTTCCGTGCGTCCTCCCAGGGTCTTCCTCGACATCAGGGATTTCTACCCAGATTCCACGGTCAATTCCCATAAACGATACATCGCCTGTCTGGAAATCAATGCGCATGATCATGATCGAGTCAGCCATCCCATAGAGATAGCCAGCGCTGCGAGAGTCCGTCCCGACGACAAGGATGGTCATCACTCCCTCTGGCCCATTGCAGATCCCGTTTTCAGGGGGAGCAGCTTGAGCCTTCACCGGCCCCTGGATGGTCAGCAGGAGTGCGAGAAGTAGGGCCACATTCATCAAGGGCAGGAATTTGTTTTTCATGGAAGATCCCCCACTGCACTTCGGATGAAGTCCTCTAACAGAATCAGCGGATCCGGGTCTCGTCCGGGACGAAGCAATTCCATCCCATGATCTTCGACATACCCATAGCTGAAGTTTTGCACGTCTGGATTTCCCTCACAGGTTTCCACAGACGCATCATCCCGGAGGCCATATAAACAATAAATTGGAGCATCTTGTACCTGGTTAAAGAGCATCGCAGCCTGGGTCGGAAACGATTCGGTCAAAAAGGAACCCGGTGAAAGCACAAAGCTGCCCAGACATGTACCGAGGCCGCTCTGGTTAAACCAGGTACAAGCGTCCAGAGCAGCATCCCCTCCAATAGATGCGCCAGCAGTGAGAACCCTATCGGGATCCACCCCTTGCAGTTGGGCTGCTGTCTTCAGGGCTGCCTGGGCATCCTGGAGCCACTCCGCAGGTTTGTACGCTTGACAGCCATCCTGCTGGCAATTGCGGAAATCAAAGGTAAACACTCCCAGCGGTATGCCCAGACTTCGCTCGGGAAACCAATCAGAAGATTTCCAGGAATCATTGTAATCCGGCTGTCTGACCAGCATCCCCCTGCCCTGCAGCCAGCTGGCAATTGGCTCCCATTCGCTCTGATCTCCTCTGGCCCAATGCATAATCACTATCACAGGGGATGGATTTTCACTTCCTGGAAAATAGCTGCCTGACAGCTGTCTTCCATCCTGGGCACGAAACTGGATCCGGGTTGGTTCGGGCGGCAGGACGATGATTTGTGTTGGAGTTACGGTGGGTGTCACTGACGGGGAAGGAGTGGAGGAAATTTGAGGGGCAGGCGTTGCGCCGCTGCGGTTTTCGGCCCTGAGCGATTGGGCCTCAGTCGCTATAGAAGTGGAGTTAGCCTGGAAATCCAGGTCTATTTTTCCCAAATAATCCAATACCAGCATGACAAGGCTGAAAAGCAGCAGCGCGATTAATAGCAGATATAACCGTTGGCGACCCCATAGTTTATTCTTCATCGCTACCATTATATCCAGCTCTGCAGGGGGAAAAATTTACAGTTATGCAAATAAGTACATAAGTACGCTGGTCTGTCAGGATCCATCCCAGCTTTATTTCTGGAGGTCCAGGTAGGACGGATTCTCAAAATTCTCGTCATCAATGAAATTGATATCGATCACCGCGCCACCGCTGACCTCAACATTATTGCCAATCAACTGCGTATTAAAGGTTGGGTTAGTCCCCGAAGATCCCGAGAAGTATAGATCACCGTCAGGAGCAAAGACAGTCCCCAAATAAAAGGAGGTGCTGTTACCTGTCACACTGATTGTGTTGGAGTTTCCGTAAGCCAGGAACATCAGTACTCCCGGAACAGCCGGAGCTGGATTCGGTGACTCTTCGGGCGCCCTGATATCAACAGGATCAACATTACCGTTGATAGTGACACCACCATTGGTCAGGAAAAGAGTCACCCCATCTCCCAGGACTGAACCACCGTTGATATTGATACCTTTTGATCCGGTGATACAGTACAACCCGGGATTGAAGGTCAGGGCTCCACCCGTCCATTTGATCTCATCATAGATCCCCGGTTGGAGGGTAGCATCCCCGCTTTTTGGGACAGTACGGTTGGGTAACCCAGAGCAATTGGGCTCGCCCACCAGCACAGAATAATCTGGCAAAGTCGCTGGAATATACTGAGGAGCTGGATTGATATTGGTCAGTGTCCCGGTTGATGTCCCTCCATAACCCACACCCCCATTGTTCACCGTCACAGTAAAACTGGTCCCATTTCCGGTAAAGCATCCATTGGACCATACTCCACCTCCAGTGACGGTAGTGGTGCTGCTGCCGGAGAAGATCATACCGTACTTATTTCCGGAACAAGCGGAGTCATTAAGCGCCACGATGGCCTTCCCAAATGCCAGGGGAGCAGGAGGATAAACCCGGACGACGGCTTCCACCTGGTTGCGGAGAGGTCCATCATAGATCAGATGGGCAAAATTAGACTGCGTATCGCGGGTTATCCTGGTGATCACATCAAAATGTTTGTCCTCGTAGATCTGCAGATCAGCGATCTCGCAGTTTACCTCTACGCCGTGATAATCGCTGAAATCGTTGTCGATGGTGTAGTCGTTGCTGGCGGCGCGAGCGATCGCTTCCATTTCAGCGGCCGCCTCCGTAAAAATGGTTCCGGTGGTACCGCAAATAAAGGCATTGTAATTGACATTATGAGTCCGCATGTAGTAGGCTGCTCCGCTTGCGCCGGCCAGGGATGCCGAGTCTGCTGCATTCTGGGCGTGGCGGCGATCAGAGAACAACATGCCCCCGTCGATGGCCAGGGCTGAAAACCCTAAAAGCCCAACCAGTACAACGGCAAAGAAAACCATCACCTGGCCGGTTTCTCGAGGGTTGATTTCTTTCTGCAAACGATTTGCTGCTTTCATAAAACACCTCAGTAATGTTTCAGGGGCAGATAGGTGCCAGAATGGAATCCTCAGCCCGAGCGGTCAGCTCAATATTCTGCTTTCCAACCAAGGATCCCAGGAAAGGCATAACAATCGGGAAGGAATAATCGACAGTCACGCTGACTGTGTTACCGGGAGCCGCGCAGGCGGCCCCATTCAGATCCACCTGGATATTAATAAAACTGATATCGAGCGGGGTCTCTGAAGGATTGGATGGATCCAGATAGGCAGCTTCCACCCGGTCCGCAACCGCGGTCTCGAAGGCAGCCAGGTCGTCCTTGGGAGCAATCGATCCATAGACAGCTCCTTCCTGGGCTGCGTCGCGGACAATGATATAAGCAAAAAATGCTCTGCCCAAGTCAAAAACGCCTGCTAACAGTACCAATAAAAAGACCAGGATCAGGGCAAATTCGGTTATGCCTTGTCCCGACGCTCCTTCTGGATGAGAGATGAAAAAGTTTCGTTGTTCCATATTGAATTAATGGCTCACATAGGTTTCGACAACGCTGCAGCTGGTTCCATCAACTGGATTCTGGAACGAAGCCTGGAGCTGGTGGGTCCCCGTTCCTAATGGACCATCGAAACTAAATATTGCAGCTACGGTATCCAATTCTTCAAGAGCTTGTGAGGTAGAAAAACTATAGCTGGTCGGTTTCTCACTGCCGCTCCATAACGGGGTTCCATCAAAGCTGATCGCTGTCAACCTGGGCTGGTTGGAACTTGCCTCAGGCCAGGATACCGATCCTCCTGTGAGATACAGCGCCTGACCCTGGTTGCTCAGCGACCAGGTGATGGAATCCGTGGCTACGGTCAGCATATGCGTGCCCACTTCACACAGTGGAAGCTCATTGTCCTCGATGGTCACCGTGAACCGATCATTCGCTCCCAGCACCGCATTGGTCGGGCTCCCCAACTCAATGATGAGGGTCTCATCGGATTCAAATACTGAATCATCCAGCAGATCCACCTGCACCGTTCCTGTCATGGACCCAGAATTAATCGTCACGCTGAAGTCAGAGAGAGTGTAGTCAACGGTGTTTGATGCTGTACCCGATAACATCAGTGGAACACTGACGTTCTGGACTGCAACTTTATCCAGATTGACAGAAACCTGGAAAGATCCTGAGGACTCATCTTTGTGAAGGGAAGATCCCACGAAATTCAGTTCGGGGGGAGTATCATCGTCAAGGATGGTGATTGTGTGCTGAGTTGGGCTGACGGCCGTGCCGTTCGTGACCGATCCCATGTTCAGAACAATAGTTTCATCTAACTCATTCAGATCATCCTCGTTGATATCCACCGCGAAGAAACCTTGTGTATAACCTACCGGGATCGTCAGTGAACTCTCCGCCAGCGAGAAGTCTGCACCGTCGGCTGCAGTACCGGAAATCGTGAAAGGAACGATCACATCCTGGCTCCAGGCATTGCTGAGCTGGACCATCACTTCAACGGTGTGATCTCCCTCGACTGTAGATTGAGCAGTTGATGTGAAATAAACGTCTGGCTCTGTGGAACTTTCCGTGATGATAATGGTCTGTACTGCCGGGGTTCCCAACCGGGCATTGGTCGGGGTACCCAGGGTCAAGACCAGAGTCTCATCTTCCTCCCACCCATCACCTTCCAGGATGTCCATCGTAATATCTGCAGAGATACTCCCGGCAGGAATCAACACCGGAGAAGACTCATGAATGGCGTAGTCACTTCCTGTGGTGGTGCCTGAAATCGTATAGGGAATTGAAATTGGCTTGGCCGACGGTACATTCAGATGAATCGTGGTGGCAAAGAAACCAATTTCCTCTGAGACGATCACATTCGCTGCCAGGAATTGAGCTTCCGGAGGATCGTCATTGTCTTGAATGGTCATTAAGTGCATGGGGACGCTGCCCAACAACGCATTGGTCGGGGTCCCCAATCCCATGGCTGCAATCTCGTCATTCTCATCAATTAAGTCGTCATTGATGATCACAGATAAAGAGGTGGATAGCGATCCTGCCGGGATAATTACAGGCTGGGGAGCAGTGAAGTAATCTCCGCTCATACCCCAAATCGCGGTACCTCCGCTGATGATGGGCACAATCACATCCTGATTGATCGCGTTTGAGAGGTTGATTGTCAACGTGGCCACTCCGGACCCTTCTGACCTGGTGCTGTTCGCTGTTGCAAAGCTAACCAGGGGTGGATCCTGGATGGTCACCATGTGGATGTCCTGGGGACCCTTGGTGGCATTGGTAGGAGTGTCTATACCGATGAACAATGCTTCGTCCCCTTCTGCAATCCCATCGTTAAGCAAAGTGATGTAAATGGTAGTGAATTTCTGACCTGCGCTGATGGTCACCGGGCTGGAAGAGATGGTATAGTCAACTCCCTTGGTGGCGGTTCCTGTAGTCGAGAAGGGAATGGTCACCAGGTCAGTCGCAGTTTGATTCAACTCGACAACAACGCTGATCGTTCCCTGCGTCTCAATCGCAGTTTGGTTGGTCGTCTTAAAATTGACGTCGCTCAGTGAGCCAACAATAGCTCCGGCGCCTGTCCCGCTCTCTCCCAGGGTAATTTTCTTCAAGATCGTTCTGCTCGAGCTGGACGAGATAGGAATCGGTCCAAAATCTCCGATGATCGCAAAGGGAGATATCGAGGTGTCCACCCGGACAGAGATTGAATCAGCCAGACCAACATCATGGGATGGCGGGCAGCTCGTTGAATACACCCCTCCATCATCGACGTACTGGATGGTGATATCACTATCAGTGATCCCGGCGAATTTCCCGACCCGTTTGGCAGCCTCCCGGATGCCCTGGCAATCTTCATACTGGGAAATACCTCCCCCAATATCATGAGTGGCAGCTCCGTATCTAGCTGCTTCACGGGAAGCTGCGATGGATATCGAGTAAGTGAACATGATCCGGCCAAACTCGAAAATGCCGACCAACAAGACTAACAGCAAAGGCAGAACCAATGCAAATTCAAGCATGCCCTGCCCGGGAGATGAATGATTAGATGAACGATTGCTCACAATAACTCCAAATTAAAATGAATAAGATAAGTAAATACTTACCTGGTCTTGTTTCTATTAAAGTAAACCACGAGAACAGGGAATAACAATGCTTGCTAACAGGACTGTCTGGTGGGAGGTAAAAACAATAATAGACCTAACAGAATTGTTAGGTCTATTAGCGGAATTTTCTAGATTATATCTTCAAGCAAGACCCGCAAGATAAAACATAAGCAGGGTACTGCCTGCCAGGAAGGGTCCGTATGGCAGGGCTTGAAATGCCTGGTACTCCTTTCTGATCAGCTGTAAGATCAAGTAAGCACCACTGACGATTCCCCCCAAAATTACAGCCAGGAAAATCCCCCCAACGACCCCGGGCCAACCCAGCAATAACCCCATAATCCCTGCCAGATTGACATCGCCAAAACCTAGTGCTACCTCATCGATCTGCTCTCCCCGTCTGCGGGAGAGCATCCGAATGAACAACTCTCCCAGCAGATAAAATACCAGCATGATCCCAAAACCAGCCCCTCCCCCCAGCAAAGTATTCAGGAAGCCATGGGCTTGGGAGCCGTAGATTATCCCCATCGCCGCCCCTACCAGGCTGATCGGGTGGAGGATCAGGCGGTGTTCCAGGTCGATCACCACGACCAGTGAAAAATACACCAGCCACAATATTGACCTAAGAGATCCCAACGCCTCAATTGGAAATAAACCCATTCCGAGAGAAAGGGCAGGAACAACCAGCAGCACGATCAGGTGGCGGGGAGAGGGCAGTTTACCGCAGTGTCTGCAGCGGGAATAGGACAGGTAAGCCAGCCAACCCCGATCTTCCTGACAGGAATGACAGCGCAGGGATAAGATTTTCCTGTAGACCGGCAGGACATCGCTCAGGTAGTTGATCAACCAGGCACCCGCCAGGCCGACCAGCAGATAAAGAACAAAATTCATCATGCGCGTATTATAATTTATATATACCAGCCTGCCCGCCAATTGAGCAGATATGAAACCACCAGCTATCGCCATATTAACTGATTTCGGAATATACGATCCCTACGTGGGCATCATGAAAGGGGTGATCAGTTCCATTGCGCCAGAAGTTCCCTTGATCGATCTCACGCATCAAGTATCGCCCGGAGATATCCAGCAAGCGGCCTATTATATCTGGCAGGCAAGCCGGGATCTGTCCCCGGGCACCATTTTCCTGGCAGTTGTGGATCCCGGGGTGGGAACCAGCAGGAAAGGGATCTATCTTGAAAAAGAGGGCCAAATCTTCATTGGTCCCGATAACGGACTTTTCAGCTACCTGAGTTTCAAGAGCCAAATCACAGGTTGGGAATTAGATAATCCGGAATATCAGCTGGATAGTACTTCGGCAACATTTCACGGCAGAGATATTTTCGCACCAGCTGCAGCCTATGCCGCGAAAGGGATCCGGGGGGCAGCTTTTGGGGAGCTGCTGGATAAAATTGAGCTGCTTCCGCAGCCGCGGCTTGAGATCGAGAACCAAACTATCCGCGGCCAGATCATCAGCACGGATAGATTTGGGAATTTGATCACTTCGCTGGGAACATTTCAGCGAGAACCAGACGGAATGCAATTGGATTCCTGGATTGATTCCCGAACCTCATCCCTTCCGGACAATTCAAAGTTGACGGTTCAGGTGCGTGATCAAAATTATCACTTGGTGTCCACGTTTGCAGAAACACCAGTAGGTCAATGTGCTGGATTGATAGGAAGCACTGGGCTGCTGGAAATTGTCGCCAATCTCGAATCTGCCGCCGATCTCTTAGGTATGGGCCGTGGAGAAGAAGTCTCTCTTCTCTGGTCTTAGGATGAGGAAAAGCTAGCGACCTGAAGATATGGTAAAAATAAGGTCGTTCCATCAGCTCTAAAAAGGATTGATTATGGAAAAGTTTATCATCCAGGGCGGCATACCTTTGCACGGCGAGGTCACTCCGTCAGGGAATAAGAATGCCGCACTTCCCCTCTTAGCAGCAACCTTGCTGACAGCGGAACCGGTGATCCTTCACAACCTGCCCGAGATCAATGATGTTAAAGACATGCTTGAGCTGCTGGAGAGCATCGGGGTCGAGCTCACCCGGTTGGGCAGCCACTCCTGGAAGGTGCAGGCGAAACAAATCAAGGAAACCAATCTTGACCCAACCTTATGCACCAGAATCAGGGCTTCCGTGCTGCTTGCCGGCCCACTGCTCGCTAGGTCAGGTAAGCTGAAGCTCCCCCCACCCGGTGGTGATGTGATTGGCAGGAGAAGGATCGATACTCACATTCTAGCCCTGCAGTCCCTAGGAGCGAATATCAGCTATCACAGAGACAAGAAGCTGTTTGAAATATCCGCCGAGAAATTGAGCGGCGCTGATATTCTGCTGGATGAAGCTTCCGTAACGGCAACCGAGAATGCTGTTATGGCTGCAGTAACCGCAGACGGCACCACGATCATCCGTAATGCAGCCTCAGAACCCCACGTTCAGGAACTCTGCCAGATGCTCAATGCCATGGGCGCCAAGATAACCCAGGTTGGCTCCAATACCCTGCAGATCAACGGAGTCCCTGAACTGACAGGAGCCGAATATACAGTTGGACCAGATTATCTTGAAGTTATCAGTTTTGTGTGCGCGGCGGTAGTGACAGGGGGGGAGATCACCATCCGCAAGGCTGGAGTAGAATACCTGTCTATGATCAAACAGGTCTTTTCTCGCCTGGGGGTCACCTGGGAAGTGCAAGGCGAGGATCTCTTTGTTCCCGCTGATCAGGATAAGACCATCAAACCAGATTTTCGAGGTGCTATTCCAGAAATCAGCGTTATGCCCTGGCCGGCTTTCCCATCTGACTTGATGAGTGTGGCAATTGTGGCCGCTACCCAATCCACAGGCAATGTGCTCTTCCATGATTGGATGTATGAAGGACGCATGTATTTCACCGATAAACTAACCGGGATGGGAGCGCAGATCGTGCTCTGCGACCCACACCGCTGCATTGTAAATGGGCCTTCCGAGCTTTTCTCCGGAAACGTTGACAGCCCGGATATCCGGGCGGGTTTAGCCTTGGTGCTGGCTGCTTTAGCCGCAGAAGGAGAGTCTGTCATCAGAAATGTCTCCCAGATCGATCGGGGGTATGAGAAAATCGACGAAAAACTCCGGTCCCTGGGAGCTAAGATATCCAGGGAATCTGAATAAGATGGCACTGCGCGATGAGATCTTCGAGCAGACAGATGTGCTCTCGAGAATATTTAGTGATCAAGAGGAGTTCTTCGCATCTCTCGCTGCTGAAATTGGCTGCCCGAAGGGAGTCTTCATCGCTGCCAGAGGGACTTCCGATAACGCTGCCCGCTATGCAAAATATGCCTGGGGAGCCCGGAACAACATCCCCGTAACTCTGGCAGCTCCCTCTCTCTTCAGCGTTTACCAGAAGCCACCCCGGATTCGCGACATGCTGGTTGTTGGCATCAGCCAATCCGGAGAATCGCCAGACCTGCTGGCTGTCCTGGAAGAAGCAAACCGGCAGGGAAGCATCACTCTAGTGATCACCAATCAGCCGCAATCACCGTTGGCTGATGAAGCAAACCACGTTATCAATATATCGGCAGGACCTGAACTAGCAGTGGCGGCAACCAAGTCTTACACTGGACAGCTGGCAGCGATCGCTATGCTCTCGGCAGCTTGGGAGGAGGATCAAGATTGTAAGAAAGAACTTGAGAAGATACCCCCGGCTATTGCTGATGTTCTCAGCAGGGAAAGTCAGATCAAGGATTACGCGACCCGCTACCGAGATATGAATCAGTGTGTGGTCTTAGGTCGGGGATATAACTACGCAACCGCTTACGAATGGTCGTTGAAGATGAAAGAGCTGGCCTATGTTGTGGCAAATCCTTATTCCTCAGCTGATTTCCAGCATGGACCCATCGCATTGGTAACAGGTGGATTTCCTGTCTTCGCAGTCGCTCCCAGCGGCAAGGTTCTGCAGGAACTCAGTGAGCTCATCTCCCGCTTGAAAGAAAATCTCCAGGCGAAAATATTCCTGGTCTCAGATCGTCCGGGACTCCTCAAAGAGGCTGATTGTCCCTTTCTGCTCCCTCAAGGAATTCCAGAATGGCTGTCACCGCTGGTGACTATTGTCCCTGCTCAGCTGTTCAGTTATCACCTTACCGTGGTAAAAGGCTATGACCCTGATACTCCCCGTGGTTTAACAAAGGTAACTCGAACCCGTTGAATAAGGCATACAAAAGTCAAACCCCATGGAAAATTCCAAGATCAGCTTCAAACTCAGCCAGCACATTCAGAGTATTCAAGGCTCCCCAACTCTTTCATTGAATGAGACCGCCAACAAACTGCGCGCAGATGGGGCAGCGGTGATCAACCTTGCAATCGGGGAACCGCTTAATGACTGCCCCCGGGAAGCGGTCGTCCGCGCTCGTGATGAATTGGAAAGCCGCCAGATCAAGTACAGTCCAACCAGCGGTAACAAAGATCTTAAAGAAGCCATTCAATGCTATACAGAAGAATATTACGGTCGAACCCCCTCCCTAACGAATATCACTGTCACGGTAGGAGCCAAACAGGCTCTTTTTAACCTGCTCCAGGTGCTCCTTGACCCGGAGGATGAGGTCATACTATTCCAACCGTACTGGGTAAGTTATCCAGAGATGGTCAAATTGGCCCGGGGAAAGCCAGTCCTGGTGCCTACGGATGAAAACTTTTTCCCCGAAATTGATAACGTGCTCTCAGCAATAACTGAAAAGACCAAGGTGATCATCCTTAATTCTCCCAACAACCCTACCGGGGCTGTCTATCCCACCGAGCTGATCGCCGCCCTGGTAGATCTCTGTGAAACAAGAAATATCTTTCTGGTCCTGGATGACATCTACCATCAGTTGGTTTTCGAGCCAGCTGAGTGGGTCCCCGGTTATGTGTTCACATCCCAATCCATTGACAAGTCTCATCTGATCATCATCAATGGAATCTCAAAGACCTACGGGATGACTGGTTTCCGGATCGGTTGGGCAGTTGGACCCAGTGTGGTCATTCAGGCAATGAATAAACTCCAGAGCCATTCCACATCCGGTGCATCCAGCCTCCTTCAAGAAGCTGCTCTGGGAGCCTTGTCCGAAGGTGCAGAAACTCTAAAAGAATTAAGGAAACTGATCCGTACGAATCGAGATACCTTGATCAGCGAGTTAAAGAAGATCAATGGAATCAAGATCCATCCGCCCGGCGGTACTTTTTACTGCTTTCCAGATTTTCGGGACTTGACAGGAGATTCCCAACAGCTGGCAGCCCTGCTGCTGGAGAAAGCCTTCCTGGCGACCGTACCTGGCGCTGCATTCGGCCAGGAAGGATTCCTGAGAATGAGCTACACCTGTACAACTGAAGAAATTCTGGAGAGCACGAGGAGAATCCGCTGGGCTGTCGATCCAGATTCTCCTCAGGAAATCTCTATAGCTGGCAAGCTCTATCATCGAACCTGGGAGATTACCTAATATATGAATCCCGCTGAAAATAGCCCGGCCGAAGGCAACGCTGATATTAATCGAAGTGCCTTCGGCCTTGAGTATCTGGGGTTGACTGGCTTTCGCAAAGCTTATTGGAACCTAACGACGCAAGATTATTATCAGGAGGCACTCCACCGGGGGGAAGCAGTCCTCTCCGCCCATAAAGCCCTGGTTGTCCGATCTGGAAAATGCACCGCCCGCTCAGCGAACGATAAATTCATCGTTCGCGAGGAGGATTCACAGGAGGACGTCTCCTGGGGTGAATATAACATCCCCTATGACCCCGGGGATTTCCAGCGCGTGTTCGACAGAATGAAGGACTTCCTGAACGGAAAGGACCTGTTCATCCAGGATGGTATCGCTGGCGCAAGCCCTGCTCACCAGCTTCCTGTCCGGGTGATCACTACCTGGGCCTGGCAGGGTTTATTCACCAGAAATATGTTCCAGACAGGCCCGGAAATTATCGGGCGAGCCAATTTTGAACCCCAATTTACAGTACTATCCGTTCCGGAATTTCAGGGGAA
>Ga0055450_10000033_pt1 | contig 18556 bp, 14 predicted proteins | sample China_Galinas_PW_5_FD_57740 | JGI IMG/M metagenome (GOLD analysis project Ga0055450, IMG submission 57740) | Wetland microbial communities from San Francisco Bay, California, USA, that impact long-term carbon sequestration - China_Galinas_PWC_D1 | ecosystem: Environmental > Aquatic > Marine >... | reverse complement strand
ATGGCCTCGAGGGCAGCCAAGCCGAATGACTCGTTGCTGGAGGGTAGGAGCAACAGGTCCGCGCACGCGATGAGCTCGTCCACCGAGGCGTGCTTGCCCAGGAACAGCACCCGGGGACGCACACCCAGCGCCTCGGCCCGCTCGGCGGCCCGGGGCCTCTCGGGCCCGTCACCCACGAAGACCAGCCGCGCGTTCACCTGCTTCACGATGCGCGCGAAGATCTCGACGACGTCCTCCACGCGCTTGAGCGGCCGGAAGTTCGACACGTGCATGACGATCTTCTCGCCCTGGGGCGCCAGCGTGGAGCGGTGGCACGGCTCCTTCCCCGGGCGCCAGATCGCCGTATCGATGAAGTTCGGGATGACCTCGATCCGTTCCTCCGGGACGTCGAAGCTCCGCACCGTCTCCTCCTTCAGGAAGCGTGACACCGCGGTCAGCCCCTGGGAGCGGAGGATGGAGAAGCGGGTGATGGCATGGAACGACGGGTGCTGCCCCACCAGCGTGATGTCCGTGCCGTGGAGTGTGGTGACGATGGGCAGGTTCTTCTCGGGTGCGAGCATTTCGCGCGCAACCCATGCCGAGGTCGCGTGGGGAATTGCGTAGTGCACGTGCATGACGTCGAGCCCCTCCCGACGCGCCGTATCGTGGATCGCCACCGCGAGAGCCAGCGAATACGGTGGGTGCTCGAAGAGCGGGTAGTCTTCCATCTCGACCTCGTGGAAAAAGACCCGCTCGCGGAAGTGCCCCAATCGGAAAGGTTGCGCGTAGGACACGAAGTGTACCTCGTGGCCGCGCTCCGCCAGCTTCAGACCCAATTCCGTGGCCACCGCGCCCGAGCCACCGTAGGTGGGATAACACGTGATCCCGATCTTCACTCTCGTTCCTCGCTCGCCGTGGTCACCGTCGTCGCCCGCGTCTCCATCGCCCGCCACGCGTCCAGTACGATGCGGAGCTGCTCCCCAGCCGTCGCCGTTCCATCCACCCGCACGACGCCCTCGGAGTCGTCCGGTAGCTGATTCCTGAACCAGGTGCGCTGCCGACGGGCGTACCGGCGCGTGCTCCGATCCATCAGCTCCAGCGCCTCTCCCATGGGGATCTCCCCCGCCAGATGGCGCGCGAGCTCCCTGTACCCCGTACCGGTCATTCCGGGTGCATGCGGTCCGTATCCCCGCTCGAGCAGTCCCCGTACCTCTTCCATGAGCCCCTGCTCCACCATCCGGGCGGTGCGCTCCGCGATGCGTCGGTCCAACTCGTCCGCAGGCACCTCGAGGACGATCACCAAGCCGCTGAGGGGCTCTCCCTCGGGAGGGGCCTCCCGATGCCACCACGACAGGGGCCTACCGGTCAGAAGCGCCACTTCCAGGGTCCGCGACAGGCGTTGGGGCCCTCCAGCCGCAGCCAGCGCTCCGCGCTCGGGGTCCACCCGGCGTACCCAGGACGCGAGGCGCTCGGCTCCCTGCCTCTTCATCCAGCGGCGCAGGGCCTCCCGTCGGGCGATGTCCACCGGCGGCTCCGCGAACATCGGCTCCATGAGCGCCCTCAGGAAGAACCCCGTGCCACCCACCAGGATGGGCACGCACCCCCGCTCCCGGATCTCCCGGATCCACCTGCGCACGTCTCGAGCGAAGCGGCCCGCGCTGTAGCGCTCGTCGGGGTCGAGGAGATCGAGACCGTGATGCGGCACGGCCGCGCGGGAAGCCGCGTCCACCTTCGCCGTGCCCACGTCCATCCCCCGATAAACCTGCCGGGAGTCCATGGAGACGATCTCGGCGTCCAGTTGGCGCGCGACCTCCAGCGACAGCCCGGTCTTGCCCGAGGCCGTCGGGCCGACGATGGCGAGGAAGTCGGCCACCGGCCTGCTACCGCCCGAAGCGGCGCTCCAACTCGCCCGCGGGGAGGCGGACGATGGTGGGGCGACCGTGGACGTCGTGGTGGGGCAGCTCGGTGGCGAACAGCTGATCGAAAAGTCGCTCCATCTCCGCCTCGGAGAGCCGCTGCCCTGCTTTGATCGCGCTCTTGCACGCGAACGTCTTGGCGATGCGCTCGTGCTGGTTGTGGGCCGATCGCACCAGCTCGGACCCCTGGGTGAGCTCGGCCACCATCTCCCGCAATGCGCGCTCGGCGTCGAAGTACGGGTGGGGGTTCGGTACCGCGTGAACGATGACCGTGTCGCTCCCGAAGCCCTCGACCTCGAAGCCGGCGCGAGCCAGTAGGCCGGACAGCGCCTCCACCTGGGCGCACTCGGCGGGGGTCAATCGAAGGGTCAGCGGGAAGAGGAGCCGCTGACTCTCGAGCCCGTCCTGGGAGAAGGCGCGCATGAGGCGTTCGAAGAGGATGCGCTCGTGCGCCGAGTGCTGATCGACGATGAGGATCCCGTCGCGCGTCTCCGCGAGGATATACGTGCGCATGACCTGCCACAGCCGGGTGCGTTGAGCGCCCTCCTCCGGGGTGGTGAGGGCCCGCACCCCCTCGGCCTCCGGGGTACCGGGGAGCTCGCCGTCCGCGGGAGCGCTGCTGGCGAAGAGCGCCATCTGGGGGTTGCCGCCCCCGGAACGACGCGCGCCCCCCTCCCCGCGCCCGGCCTCGTCACCCTCCCGGACGGCCATCGGCGACCGACCACTCGACGGCATGCCGACGGGCGGGGGCGCCAGCTGCACGTCGAAGGTCGCGGAGCTCACCTCGGTCTCGAGGGCCCCTCGCACCGCCTCTTCCACGTCCGCTTCGATCCGGGCCTGCTGGCGGAAGCGCACCTCCGCCTTTGCCGGGTGCACGTTCACGTCGACTTCGTACCCCGGAACCTGGAGATAGAGGAACATCCAGGGCCGCGCACCCGGGGGGATGGTGGTCCGGTATCCCCGCTCGGCCGCTCGCACGATCTCCACGGCCCGGAACGGTCTGCCGTTCACGAAGAGGTGGACCCGTCGCAGGCCGGGCTGCGCCGCGTCCGGCCTCTGCACCAGGCCACGCACCTCGAAGCCGCTCCCCGTCGCGGACAATGCAATGAGCGTTCCCGCCTCTTCCCCCCCCCAGAGCTGACCCACGCGGGCCGACACGTCTCCGACCCCCGGCAGATCCAGAAGCGAGCGATCATCCGACGTCAGAACGAAGGACACCCCCGGGTTCGCCAACGCGAGGGACGTCACCACCTCGCTCACCGCACGGCTCTCCGCCGCGACGGACTTCAGGAACTTGGCCCGGGCGGGCGCATTGAAGAAGAGCATGCGGACGTCCACGGTGGTCCCGCGCCTGCGGGGAAAGTCGTCCACCCCGTGGATGGCGCCTCCGTCCACCGAGATCCGTGTGCCGACATCTTCATCGGCCTCGCAGGTCTCCAGGGTGAGTCGGCTCACCGCGGCGATGCTGGGCAGCGCCTCACCCCTGAAGCCGAAGGTACGGACGCTCCTCAGGTCGGCGGCGGTGACGATCTTGCTCGTCGCGTGGCGGTCCAGGCTGAGCAGCGCATCCTCCCGGCTCATCCCCACCCCGTCGTCCGTAACCCGGATGCGGCGCTTTCCACCCCGCTCGATGGCGACCTCCACCCGGGTGGCCCGGGCGTCGAGAGCGTTCTCCACCAGCTCCTTCACCACAGACGCCGGGCGCTCCACCACCTCACCGGCGGCGATCTGGTTGGCCACCGCGTCGGGAAGGATCTGGATACGTCGCGCCACCCCTCTATCCTCCGTTCTCGGCTTCGTCGGGTCGGGTCCGAGCCTACGCCCCGGACCCCACGGCGTAGAAGCGCACTGCGTTCTCCGTGGTACGTGCCGCCACCGACGCCGCGTCCTCGCCCAGGTGCGTCGCAACCGCTGCCACGACGTGCGCCACGAACGCAGGCTCGTTGCGCTTCCCCCTGTGGGGCACGGGAGCAAGGTACGGAGAATCGGTCTCCACGAGGAGCCGCCCGGCCGGCACCTCCCGCAGGAGGTCGGCGACCGCGAAGCTCTTGAAGGAGGCGATCCCCGAGAACGAGACGTACCAGTCCCGTTCCATGGCCACCGCGAAGGCGGCCGTGCCACCGGTGAAGCAGTGCAGCACGCCCCTCGTTCCGGCGGGGGCTCCACGCAGGGCAGCCGCCACGTCTTGGTCGGCCTCGCGGGCGTGCACCACCACCGGAAGGCCGAGCTCGTTCCCCGCCTCCAGGTGGGCGTCGAAGAGCCGGCGCTGCACGTCGCGGGGCGAGTGGTCGTAGTGGTAGTCCAGTCCGGTCTCCCCCAGCGCCACCACCTCGGGCGACGCAGCCAGCGACCGCACGCGCTCCATGGCGTCCGCCGCCGCCCCTCCGGCCTCGTGGGGATGCACACCCGCCGTACACCACATGCGCGGCTTTGCGTCCTTGTCACCGTCGGCACACCAGCGCACCAGCGCGACGGCGGCTTCCGAGTCGGCGACATCCGATGCGATGCAGACCACTCGGCTCGCACCCGCCTTACGGGCCCGAAGCAACACCGCCTCCCGGTCTTCCCGGAAGGCGGCGTCCGTCAGGTGGCAGTGGCTGTCGAAGAGCTCGGCGTCCGTGTTCACACCGTCGCGGGCTCGGGCTTCGGCTTCTCGCGGATCTTGCCCTCGCCCCAGCGCTTCTGGATCTCCACCAGCGCGGGCGACGCCACGAAGATCGAGGAGTACGTCCCGACCACGATGCCCATGATGAGCACCACGGTGAAGTCGCGGATCACCGCACCACCCAACACCAGGAGGGCGACGAGCACCGCCACTGTCGTGCCGGAGGTGAGGATCGTGCGCGGCAGCGTCTCGTTGATGGACTCGTTGATGAGGTCCACCACGTCGCGCTTGCGCGCCCCCTTCTTGTGCAAGTTCTCGCGGATGCGGTCGAACACGATGATGGTGTCGTTCAGCGAGTACCCGACGATGGTGAGCACGGCGGCCACCGTGGTCAGGGAGATCTCCATCCGGAAGAGCGCCAGGAAGCCCAGCGTGATCAGGATGTCGTGGGCCGTGGCGATGACCGCTGCAGTCCCGAAGCGCGTCTCGAAGCGGATGGCGAGGTAGATGAGGGTGATGACGAAGGAGAACAGGATGGACAGGCCCGCCTTCCGGGTCAGCTCGCTTCCCACCTTGGCGCTCACCAGGTCCTTGCCGATCACGGTGAACGAGTTCGCGCCCATGGCCGCACCCAGCTTCTGCTGGATCTCGGCGGCCACCTCGTCGATGGTCTGGTCCTCGTCCAGAGGAGCCCGGATCACGTAGGTATCCGCCGTCCCGAACTGGGTGATGGCGTACGAGCCCCCCAGAGCGGTGCGGAGCTCGCCGGCGTCCACGTCCTTGGTGAACTGGACCTGTACGATGGATCCGCCCAGGAAGTCGACGCCGTAGTTCTGCCAGTGCCCGATGGAAAAGATGTTCACCACCATGGCGATGAGGCCGATGGTGATGGCCGTCCCCGAGAGGACGTACGCCTTCTTGCGCAGCTCGATGAACTTGTAGCGCGCGTGCTCGAAGAATCTCATGGCCGGCGGCTCAGATGCTGATGGGATCCGACGCCTTCTTCCCCGACAGATAGATCAGGTAGAAGGTGCGGGTCACGAATACGGCGGACACGAACGAGGCCACGATGCCGATGGACAGCGTAACCGCGAAGCCCTTCACCGGGCCCGTGCCGAAGTTGAATAGGATGAGAGCGGTTAGGAGCGTGGTGATGTTCGAGTCCACGATGGCCGACATGGCGTTGGCGAAGCCCTCTTCCATGGCGGTCCGGGTGGCCCGCCCCGCGGCGAGCTCCTCGCGTATTCGCTCGAAGATCAGCACGTTGGCGTCCACGGCCATGCCGATGGACAGGATGATGCCCGCGATGCCGGGGACCGTGAGCGTGGCGTCGATGCCGGCCATCCCCCCTAGCACCAGCATCACGTAGACGCCCAGGGCCAGGACGGCCAGGACGCCGGACATCCGGTAGTAGACGATCATGATCATGATCACGGCGAGGATGCCGACGATGCCGGCGACCTCACCCTGATCGATGGAGTCCTTCCCCAGGGAGGGCCCCACCGTGACCTCCTGGGCGATCCTGAGCTTCACGGGCAACGCGCCGGCGCGGAGCACCAGGGCCAGGTCCTGGGCCTCCTCCAGCGGTGTGCCCGCGCCCATCTCGATCTGGCCGCGCGCGCCGATGCGGTCCTTGATGACCGGGGCGCTCATGACCTTTCCGTCCAGCACGATGGCGAGGTAATCCCCGATGTGCTGACCACTGAACTGCTCGAAGCGCCGGCCCCCGGCCCGGGACAGCGTGAACTGCACCTGGGACTGGTTGAACTGGGGATCCCGCCCGGCGACCGCGTTCTCGAGCATGTCACCAGTCAGGAAGGGGGTCTTGTCCAGGACGTAGAGCCGCTTGTAGTTGCGCGCCCCCCGCCCTACGACCTCGGAGCCCCACTGGAGCACCTGGTCTCGCGGCAGCGCCCGCTGCACCTCCGGCAGAGCCAGGAACTGGTCCACCGTCGGCTGGTCGTCCACCGCCACCAGGAACGTGCCGGGAGCGTCGCCCTGGTTGAGCAGGGCCGACAGGGGGCGGAGCACATCGGTGGTGTCGGCCGCAGCGGCCCCGGTGCTGTCGCTCTTCGCCTTCGTCGTGTCCCCGAACAGGAGCTGCTCGAGGTTCTGACCGCTGGCCGTCACAGCCGCGCCCAGAGCCTTGATGGAGTCGACGCCCAGAGTGGCCACGATGGCCCGGTCGATACGCGGCAGGGCCGCCTGTACCTCGGCGACGGGCTGCACGAGCTTGAACTCGAGGTAGGCCTGCTTCTCGATGATCCCCTTGGCCTCGTCGGGATCGGAGATGCCTGCCAGCTCGACGATCAGGCGGTCGTTGCCCTCCTTCTGAACCAGGGGCTCCTGCACGCCGAACTCGTTGATCCGGGTGCGGACGATTTTGTCCACCCGGTCCATCATGTCGCTCTTGGCCTTGGCGGTCAGCGTGTTGTCGGGGTCGTCCACCTCCAGCGCGAGGTGCATCCCGCCCTTGAGGTCGAGCCCGAGCTTCAGGCCGTGGGAGTAGAGCTGCCAGCCTGCCACCGCCACCATCAAAATAATGGTGATGAGGCGGCCCCTCACCGTTTTGAACATGGATCCCGCTGCTTCAGTCGACGGAGGATTCGGGCGCGAAGGCCCTCAAGCGAGAGCCTGTAAACCTGCTCTGCCGTGGAGATTGTGTCAATCGCGCGGACGGGCCGATGCGAACCCATGCGGCGCTCGGGACCACGCCGGACGCGTCCCGGGAAGGAAGTCCCCCGGGAGCTCCGATGGAACTACACGAACGCGCGGCGGAGCACGGCGTGGACCCTGGCGAGCAGGCGCTCGGCGTCCACGGACTTGTCCACGTAGTCGTCCGCGCCCGCCTCGAGGAGCTCCGCCTCGACCCGGTGGCTCCCGGTGCCCGTGCGGATGAGCACCGGCACTGCGGCGGTCTCCACAGATCCTCGAATCTGGTTGAGGACATCCCGCCCATGTAGACCGGGCATCGCAAGATCCAAGATCACGAGGCTGAAGTCCGGGTCGCCGTCCAGGATCTCCATGCAGCGGTGGCCGTCCTCGGCTTCCAGCACCTCGTAGCCGTCCTTCTCCAGCACGGTGCGGATGAGCAGGCGGGCGCTCTCGTCGTCGTCCACAAGCAGGATCCGGGGGGGGCCCTTCCGCTCCTCCTCCACGCCAGCCTCGATCTCCTGGCCCAGCACCCGCTCCAACTCCACCAGCGTGCTCTTCCCGGCGGAGACCCACTCCGCCCCGACTTCGTGAATCGGGCGCATCCCACCTTCGACGGCCACTTTGGTGAGGGTAGCGAAGCCCTTTCGCTGTTCTACGGCCTGCTGGAACCGGGACCCCACCGTGAGGACCTCGTTCACGGGCAGCCGACCCCGGTAACCCGTGTACCCACACTCCTGGCATCCCACGGCGCGCACCAGGGGCTCGACACCGTGGCGCTCCGCCAGACGTTGCTCGTCCGCAGTCATCTGGCCCCCAACGGACTCCGCGCACGAGGGACACACACGCCGTAGTAGCCGCTGGGCCACGGAGCCACGGAGCGTCTGGGCGATGGTGGGGAACGGGAGTCCGATGTCACCGAGGCGGGCCACGGCGCTGACGGCGTCGTTGGCGTGTACCGTCGCCAGCACGAGGTGTCCGGTCATCGCCGCCTGAGCCGCGGTGACCGCGGTCTCCTTGTCCCGGATCTCTCCGATGAGGATGACGTCCGGGTCCTGCCGCAGGATCGCCCGCAGGGCTCCCGCGAAGGTCATCCCCTGCTTCTGCTCCACCTGGGTCTGCGTGATCCCGGGGAGCTCGTACTCGACGGGGTCCTCCACCGTCATGATGTTGATCTTACCGTCGGCGAGCTCACGCAGCGCGCCGTACAGCGTCGTCGTCTTCCCGGAACCTGTGGGGCCCGTGATCACCACGATCCCGTCCCGGTTCCGGAGCAGGCCGCGCAACTGCTTCAGCTCGACCTGCGGCAGGTCCAGGTCCTCGAGCGTGACGGTGGGATTCGAGTCCAGAATCCGGATGACGCACTTCTCCGCGCCTCCGGCCGGGAGTGTCGACACGCGAAGGTCGTAGTTGTGGTTCTTGATGCTGACCCGTGCCTTCCCGTCCTGCGGCCGCATTCGGTCCGTGATGTCCATCCGCGCCAGCACTTTGATCCTGCTCACCACACGATTCAGCGCGGCGTTGGGCAGCTCCATGTGCTTGTGGAGCACGCCGTCCACCCGGTACCGGACGACCCCTTGCTTGCGACCGGGCTCGACGTGGATGTCGCTGGCTCCTGCCGTCACACCGTCGCGGATGATGAGGTTGGCGAGCTTCACCACCGGCGCCGCCGCCGCATCTTCCTCGGTGATGGACTCTGAGTCCATCTCCTCCACGAGCTTCACGGCGTCCTCACTGTCACCCCCCATCCGCCCGAGGATGCTCTCTACAGCTCCCTCCGGAGCGAACCTCTCGTTGAGGGCGTCCTGAATCGCCTGCGGCGACGCCACTTCGAACTGCGTGGTACGCCCCGAGCCGAAGCTCAAGGCCCGCTCAGCCTCCGCGTCGGTGGGGTCGCACGTGGCCACCACGAAGTTCCTGTAGTCCTTCCGGAGCGGAAAGACGTGGTTCTTGCGCAACATGGGCTCCGGCACCAATAGCGTCGCGTCGTCGTCGGGCGCGCCGAGGTTGGCGACCTTCAGGTGGAAGTACATCGCCACCAGGGCGACCAGCTTCTCGTCATCGATGCCGTACGTCTTGGTGACGATGGGCCAGGCGTCGGTGGCCCGGGCCGTCGGGGGAACCTCCGGACGCCGTCTCGCGGCAAGGCCGGCGCGCTCCGCGACTCTCACGAGCCAGTGCACCGAACCCAGCGGCGCGGCGCGGCCGGGTGCTTTCCCATCGGCAGGAGGGTTCGTCATGCTATCCCAGTGCCATCCTCGGCTTGTGGCGCTTCTCGTAGTACATGGCGTCGTCGGCTTCGGACACGAGGTCCTCGAGTCGCATCCGGATGTCGGCCTCGCGGCGCGTCATGCCGATGCTGACGGACAGTTGATAGGGTTCCTGACCGGACCGGTTGAACTCACGGAAACCTTCACGGAGCCGCTCGATGAGCAGCTCCGAGCTCTCGCCGGACGCTTCCAGCGCCAGCACCGCGAACTCGTCACCCCCCAGGCGGGCGAGGATATCGGAGCGTCGGAACGTCGCCTTGAGGATGTCGGATACCGTGATCAGCGCGCGATCCCCCACGTGGTGCCCCAGAGAGTCGTTGATCGACTTGAACCGATCCACGTCCAGAAAGACGATGCATACACCGCGAGCCGATCGACGAGCCAGCTTCAGGTACTGCTCGCCGAGGTCGGCGAACCCCCGGCGGTTGTAGAGCCCCGTGAGATCGTCGATGAGCGACAGGCTCCGCAGTGCGGTCAGCAGGCGGTGCCGCTCGATGGCGTGGCGTACCGCCCTCGCCAACATCGGGGGCCGGATCTCCTCCTTGACCAGGAAGTCCTGCGCGCCCGCTTGCACCGTGCTCATCTCGACCTGTTCGTCGATGTTCTCGGTGAGCACGATGATGGGCAAATGGGGCGCGAAGGCGTGGGTTCGCTCGAAGGTCACTAGGCCTTCGCTGTCCGGAAGGTCCAGGCTCAGTAGCAGCGCGTCGAAGCTCCCCCCCGACAAGCGCTCGAGCCCCTGGGTGAGATCGGGGGCCCATTCGAGCTGAAGGCCTGAGCCCAAGCGCACCTCTGCGAGCCCATCGCGAAGCTCTCGCACATATTCGCGATGGGATTCGATGAGAAGGACTCTGACCGGTCGCTGGAGCAATGGCCCCCGGTGGTGAGGCGTGGATCACCCTGGCGCCCCGTCGCCTTGCGGCCCACTGGGGCGGACACGGGACGCCGGCCAGGATACCGTAGTCGAAATCCAAGGTAATGTGCCTCGCCAACGCACGCCACGAGGGCGAAACACCAGTGTTGACCAGCGTCCCCGCGCCCCTACCCCCCGCGGGTACCGAGGAGGATCTCCCTGAAGAAGGGAAGCACCCTCGGGTCCTGGGACTGCGCAAGCCAGAAGAGCGCGCTCTTTCGCGTCTTGGCCTGCCTCGCGTTGAGAGCCAGCTCCATGAGCGCGGGCACCCCTTCGTCGGGGGGCCTCTGCGACAGGGCGAACACCGCGGCGTCCCGGATCTCCTGGTCCTCGTCGGCCTCGGTGGCCACCTCCCGGAGGTCCCGCGCCACGACGTCCCCGGCAGCCTGGCCGATCCAGAAGAGGGCACTCCTCCGAATGCCGGAGCCTACGCTGCGGTCCTTGGCGATGACCATGAGGTCGGGCCACACCTCCCCGGCATCGGCGAGCACCGCAGGGAGCATTGCGCGCTCCGCCGCCCCTGGAGACGCCCCCGTGCGCGCCACCGAAAGCAGATAATGTGCCGCCGCCCCCGCGGCGACCTCACCGAGGTCTACAGCCCCGGCGGTTCTCTCCGACCGACGAGTCACGACCTCGACACCCTCGACGTGGCGGGCCGTCAGGGTCAACTCGACTTCGAGGAACCCGCTGGTGCAGTTCGTGGCATCGTCCTCCCAGCCGTGCGAGCGCCACTGGAAGTACCGATGCTCTCCCATGCGGATGCCCTGGTCGCAGACCTCCACCCCCGGCTTCGCGTCGAAGTGGAACCGCACCGTTCCCGTGCCGCTGGTCACCGCATCAGACACGCGCGCGGCGAGATCCTGGGCGGAGGCGCCCTCTCCTGGACCGGAGAGGGCGGCCAACGTCACCGCCAGGACGGCGGCCCAGCCACGGGGGCTCATCCCCGGATCAGGCTGAGGAGAAACTCCGCGACCCGCGGGTCTTTACTCTGCCCCAGCCAGAAGACGGCCGTCTTCCTCAGGTCGGGGTCCTTCTCCGTCTTGGCGACGTCCATGAGGAAGTCCACCGCATCTTTGTCCTTGGATTGCGAGGCAACGAAGACGACCTGCTTCTTCATGTCGGGCTCGGTGAGGGTCGCATAGAGGTCCTTCAGCTCCTGCCCGCTGAACGGCCCCGACTGCCCCGCCCAGAACAGAGCGTCCTTACGCACGTCCACGCTCTCGGAGCGGTCCTTGGCCCGCGCCAGGAGCCATACACGCGCTTGGGGCAGATTGCCCTGTGCGATGCTGAAGATCGCCTTCTCCTTCAGCGCATCGGTTTCGAGGCGTGGGTAGAGGTCGATGAGATACTTGGCGCCGCCGGCCTTCTGGTTCTGCCCGATCCAGAAGATGGCCGTCTCCCGGAGCTTCGCGGGTGCGTCGGCGCGTTCGGCGTATTCCTTGAGCGTTTGGACGGCTCCCTCGCTCCCCTGCTGAGACAAGGCGAAGATGGCCTTCTCCTGGATCGCTTGGTCCGTGCTGTTCTTCAGAATGGACTGGAGCGCGGCCAAGGCCTCGGCGCTGTGGACCTGCGAGAGCCAGAACACCGCCTGCTCCCTGACCTCGGGATCGGGGTCGGGATTGCGATAGGCCAGGTCCAGGAGGATCCCCACCGACTCGTCCGACATCTTCTGCGCGACCAGGAAGACCGCCTGCTTGCGGACCTGGGCGGAGCACGTATCCCGGCTCTTCAGGACCTCCTTGAGGATCGGCACGGCCTGTTCGGCGTTCATGTTCATGAGCGCACTCAGGGCCGCCAGTCGCACGGACTGCTCGTCGCTCTTGCACGGATCGGAAGCCTGCTGGGCGACCGACTCGGCTGCTGCTGCGTCACCCTGTCGCGCCAGCTGGGACTCCAGCCGGACCCTCAATCCCTCCGCATCGCTGCGCGACCGCGCGTCCGGGTACTTCTCCTTCTGCGTCGACAGCAGGTCGAGGGCCGACTTGAGAGCACCCGTTCCACCGACGCGGTAGAGGGCGAACGCCTGCCAATAGTACGAATCCGCTACGTAGCCCGAGGTCGGATATGTCGAACGTAGCGCGGCGAACGCCTTCGCAGCTTCCGCGTAGCGACCCGCCAGCACTGCCTCCCGCGCGGCCTGGTACGATTTCGCCGCGGGATCCTGCTGGAGCCACGGCTCCGGAGGGCGGGCACCGAGGCCGAGTCGACCGGCCCTCACCCCCGTCGACAGCCTCTCGGCCAACGCGGCGCGAGCCAGAGCCGCCTCCATCGCGGGCATGCCCTCCCGGGCCGCCTCCAACTCCGCCCGTGTCCGTTCGATGGCCTCACGACGAGCCTCCGTCTCCATGGCCATCCTCGCCCCCGGCATGCGTGCCTGCGCCAGCTCCAGGGCGGCGCGCGCCCGGGCCAGGGAGGCCTGCTCCTCCAGGGTCGTGGGCCACTGCCCCTGCACCCCGGCGCCGGGCAGTCCGGCGATTCCCAGCGCCGCCAGCACCACCAGCGCGCTCCTCGTCATCCTCGTCATCGAAGGCATGATCTTCGTCTCCTCTATCACCTTTCGGGATTCACCGAATGAATTGCTCAAGTCCCAGAGAGCCCTGAACCCACGGGCACCAGCGCCTGGATCCGGGGCAGCACGTCACCTTCTTCGAGCCCTTGCAGGGCCAGATTCAACTCGGTGCGGGCGCGGGCGGCGTCATGGGGCCCGACATCCGTCACCCCCACGATCTGGACGAGCACGAGCTCGAGGTCCTCCAGGAGCTCGTGCATCGCGGGATCCTTCTCGTTGGACGCGTCCAGAAGGAGCCGCGTCTGCGCGAGCAGGGTCCGGGCCCAGGGTCCCACCTGCGGATCCAGGTGCCCTTCGCGGGCACCCTGCCTCACCAGAGTCAGGAGCGACTCCGTCCGACCGAGGCTCTCCTCGGCCGTCAGGCGCATCGCCGTCGGGTCCGGGGCCTCCGCCATGACCGCATCCCCCGTCGGCGTCGGCGCGCTCATCCGGCCGATGCCGATTCCCAGGACAAGGAGCGCTGCGGCCGCCACGGCCCACCCCGCGGTCTTGTGGAAGGCGGGACGCCGTCTCGCCCTCGCGGCCTCGATGGGGATCACCGCAGTGTCGCCGACAGGTCGGGGATTCCCGGCGTCCGGGGGCCCGTGTCCTGCCTCCAACGCGCCCTGGATGACCCCCCACATCGCGTCCCGGGGGGTCTTCGGCGGCGGGTTGTACACCGCCCTCACCCGCTGGAGGATCGGGTCCAGGTCGTCGTCGGATCCGATCTCATCGAGGCCTTCGCCCCCCTCGAGGCCGTCATCACGTTCAGGCACCATCTCAGACGTACTCCCGTATCGCGTCGCCCAGGTGGTCCCTGAGCTTCGCTCGTGCCCGAAAGAGCCGGGCCTTGGAGGTGCCCTCGGCGACGTTCAGCGCCGCGGCGATCTCTCCGTGGCTGTACCCTTCCAGGTCGTGCATCAGAAATACCGTTCTGTACATCTCGGACAGCCCGTCAACTGCCTCCCGCAGCCGTTCCGCCGCGTCCGGCTCCAACTGGCGCCGCGTCGGTGCGACGTGTGCGGCGTCCTCCAGCGGCCGTTCACGTTTGCGGTGGCGATCGATCTTCCTGAGCCCGTTCAGGGCCACGGAAACCGCAATCGAATGCAGCCACGTGGAGAACGCCGCGTCGCCGCGAAACTGATCCAGATGCTCCCAGGCACGCAGGAACGCATCCTGCGTGAAGTCCCTGGCCATGTCGTCCTCTCCGGCCATCCGGTACGCCAGCCGATAGATCCGGTCCACGTTCTGGTCGTAGAGCGCGCGGAACGCGGACTGGTCGCCCGTCCTGGCCCGCTCCACCAACTCCATGTCTGTCAAAGGAAGAGCTCGTTGATCGCCGTTGACTTTCTCTTCACCCCATGGGACACAGCCTCCGGGGGAAGGGTTGCGGTGGGTCCAGCTTGCGGCGTGCCGGCGTCCTGCGCCACTGGTCTCCCGCCTCCCGGCGGCCGGGAGTTATCATGATTCGTCCCAGTGCTCGTCCCCCGTCCCCCAGCATTCCCGTGAGACATCGCGCCACGTGCATCCAGCGCCCGTTCAGGCGCCTCGCTCTCGTCGTGGCCGTACTGTCCTTGTCGGCTTGCGCACGTGATGCTCGCCGGGGCGACCGGGACCTCCAGGTCCGATGGGAGGTAACCCCCTCGCCACCCTCGGTGGGCCGGGCCCGGCTACGCCTCATCGTGTCGGACGTGACGTGGGAGTTGCGCAACGGCGCCCGCGTCACGGTGACCGCCACCCGGGATTCGGTGCGGATGGCCGTGGACACCGCCAGGGGACAGGGTGCCGGCCAATACGTGATCGACGACTTCGTCTTCCCCGTGGCCGGCAGCTGGGTCCTTTCCGCACGCGTGGAGACCCCGGACGGCCGTTGGGCGGAGTCGGACCACCCGGTGGAGGTCGGAAACGAGACCGACGAGAGGAACTGACGAGCGGCGGCTGGCGGGCCTGCCCGGGAAGCTACGCTGAGCGGTCCGGTGCCCCGTCCCAGGGCTCGAGATCCATGGGCAGCACCAGCGTGGCCCGCGCACCACGGAGTCTGCCCCGCCCCTCCAGCGTCAGGCTGCCGCCATGCCCTTCGGCAATCTGGCGTGAGAGGACCAGACCGATTCCCGATCCACCCGGTTTGGTCGTATAGAAGGGGACGAACAGGTTGCCGCTGTCGCCGAGCCCAGGCCCTTCGTCCTCCACGTGGAGTTGCAGCTTTCCGTCCCGGGTGAGCCATCGGAGCGAGACGCTGCCTCCGTCGCCGGCCTCCAGCGTCGCATCCACGGCGTTGCGCACCAGATTGATGAGCGCCTGCTCGAGCTGATCGGCGTCGGCCTGGATGGTGAGCGCCCCCTCGCCCACCACACGGACCTGGAGGCGTGTCTCCAGATCCGCCACCCGCTGCACCAGGGTCGGCACGTCCACCGGCCCGAGCTCCGGCTGGGGCAGCCTGGCGAGCCTCGCGTACGACGCCATGAAGCGCCCCAGCGCCTCGGCCCTGGTGCTGATGACCTGCAAGCCCCGCTGGACGTCCTCGTCCAGCTCCGCCGGGAGCTCCCCGTGGCCCAGGAGGCTCTGCAGGCTCCCGGTGATGGACTTGATGGGCGCAAGGGAGTTGTTGATCTCGTGGGAGAGCACTCGAATGATGCGCTTCCACGCCTGACGCTCCTCCTCCCGGAGAGCGCGGGAGAGGTCGGACAGCGCCACCAGTTGGAGGGGATAGCCCTCCTGCCGTACCACCGAGCGGCGCAGTTCCCAGCGCCCCGTGCCACCCGGAAGGGACACCTCCACGGTTCTGGGGGCGACTCCCCTGAGCGTGTCCTCCAGTCGAAGCTCTCCGGCCTTCTTCCCGATGAGCCGCTCCGCGGGCTGGTTCAGGAGTCGCTCACCGGCACGATTCACGATGCGGAGGGTCTCCTCCGGATCGAAGGCGAGCACGGCCACGTCGATCTCCTCGAGGACCTTCCGCAGCGTCTCGGTGGCCTCCACCGCCCCCAGGCGCTGTTCCCGGAGGATCTCCTCCAGGTTGTTCACCTCCAGATACGCCAGAGACAGGGGGTCGGACGCGTCCTCCACGCGAGCGCGGATGGAGAAGTCACCCTCGCGAAGAGCGGCGAGCATGTTGGCCAGCGTGCCCAGGGGTCGCACGACCTGATCCCGCACCGCCATGGTGAGCCCCATCCACGATCCCAGAAGGACCACGGTCACCGTCCACTGGACCTTGGCGGCCAGCGGCTCGAGCCAGATGAAGCCCAGGGCCACCGTCACTCCTGGGAGCCCCGCGAGGACCGTCAACCCCAGGACGCGACGATCGTGGCCCAACCGCCTCCACCAGGCGCTCAACCTAGGCCCCCCCTGCGAGGTCGTGGCGTTGGAGCCGCCTGTACAGGGCGCTCCGGGAAAGCCCGAGGGCGTCCGCCGTCTTGCTCACGTTGCCGCCATAGCGCTCCAGCGCCCGCTCGATGAGCAGGCGCTCCGCCTCGTCGAGGGTGAGCTCCTCCATGAGGGGGCTCCCGTCCTCCCGCCGGCGCAGCCCGAGGTCCCCGGCCTCGATGCGCTTTCCGCGGGCCATGAGCACGGACCGCTCCAGAGAATGCTCCAGCTCCCGGACGTTCCCCGGCCACGAGTGCCGCATGAGCGCGTCCATGGCCGCGTCGGAGAAGCCCTCCATTTCTCGATGGTACCGCGCGGCGTGACGTCTGAGGAAGTGGTTGGCCAGGAGGGGGATGTCCTCGCGGCGGTCCCGGAGGGGGGGCAGTCGGATCTCGACCGTGTTCAGCCGATACAGGAGATCCTCCCTGAAGTCACCGCTCGCCACCGCCTCGCCGAGATTCGCGTTGGTTGCGGACAGGACCCGTACGTTCACACGGCGCACCTTGGAGGAGCCCACGCGCTGGATCTCACCTGTCTCGAGGACCCGTAGCAGCTTCGCCTGCTGCTGTGGCGAGATGTTCGCGATCTCGTCAAGGAAGAGCGTCCCCCCGTCCGCGAGCTCGAAGCATCCGACCCGATCGGTCTTCGCGTCCGTGAACGCGCCCTTGACGTGCCCGAAGAGCTCGCTCTCGAACACGCCCTCGCTGAACCCTCCGGCGTTCACCGGGACCAGGAGGCTCTTCGAGCGGCGGGAAACGTGGTGCAGCCAACGTGCTACGACCTCCTTCCCGGTGCCGTGCTCTCCCACGATGAGGACGTTGGCATCCGAGGGTCCGACGCGCTCGATGACGTCCAGGACCGGCTGCATTGCCTTCGAACCGGCGATGAGCTCGGGGACACCTTCGCCTTTGAGGTTCCGATTCTCGCTCTCCAGTCGCTGGCTGCGGCGCAGCGCGTGCCCGAGCTCCACGTGGGTTCGAATGGTCGTGAGCAGTCGCTCATTGTCCCACGGCTTCTCGATGTAATCGCGGGCTCCCCGCCGCATGGCCTCCACGGCGCCATCCACGCTTCCCCAGGCGGTCATCACCACGACGGGAAGCGTACCGTCCATCTCGCGGAGCTTGGAGAGCAGCCCCAGGCCTTCCTTCCCCGATGTGGTGTCGCGGGTGTAGTTGAGGTCCATGAGGACCAGATCGAAGTCACCCTTCTCCACCGCATGGAGAACTCCGGCCGGAGAGCTGGCCGTCTGGGTCTCGAAGCCCTGACTCTTCAGCAGGAGCCGGAGCGCTTCGAGCACATCGGGCTGGTCGTCGGCGACGAGGATGCGTGAAGCCATGCCGCCCTCTATTCCTCTACGATCCAGCCGTCCCGGAGCTGAATGATGCGGTCACCGTACGCCGCGTACTCCTCGTTGTGCGTCACCTGCACGATGGTCGTGCCTTCGCGGTTCAGCTGTTTGAGGAGATCCATGATCATCCGGCCCTGACTGGAGTGCAGGCTTCCGGTGGGCTCGTCGGCGAGGATCATCGACGGTTCGGCGATGATGGCCCGAGCCACGGCGACCAGCTGCTGCTGGCCACCGGACAGTTGGCTGGGGTAGAGATCCTTCTTCCCCACGATCTGGAACCGATCGAGCGCGTCGGCGACGATCGCCTCGCGTTCTTTCCGCTTCACGTTCCTGTAGGAGAGCGGGATCTCCAGGTTCTCGTAGACGGTCAGATCGTCCAGCAGGTGGTATTGCTGGAACACGAAGCCGATGTACTTCTTGTTCAGCTCGATGCGAGCCCGCGGCTTCATGGCGTGCACCGGATCGCCGAACAGGTAGTACTCGCCCCGCCAGTCCCCGTCGAGCATCCCCAGGATCGAGAGCAGCGTCGACTTGCCGGCTCCCGAAGGTCCCATGATGGTGACGAACTCGCCCTTCTGGATCTCCCCGCTGATGCGCCGGAGCACGAAGGTCTCGCCCGCGCCCGTCTTGAAGGACTTCTCGATGTCCCTGAGCTTGATCATTCGCCACGTCCGTGTTCGTTGCCTCGACCCACGGGAGTCGCACGCCCCTCGCGCGCCCCCTCCCTTCCCCTTGGACGGTGCCCGGATCACGACGGTTTCCACCGGAGCTCCGCACCGCACAACCTACCACGAACCTCGCGCCGTGCCAGAGCGCCGTAACCCTTCCGGGGTCACTCCCCGCGGAGCGCTTCCATGGGATGCACGCGCGCGGCGCGGCGAGCCGGCGCGGCACACGACACCATCACCACCACCAGAAGCAGCCCCGGCACGAGCACCACCGCCACGGGGTCGAACGGACTCAGG
>Ga0055450_10000032_pt1 | contig 18598 bp, 14 predicted proteins | sample China_Galinas_PW_5_FD_57740 | JGI IMG/M metagenome (GOLD analysis project Ga0055450, IMG submission 57740) | Wetland microbial communities from San Francisco Bay, California, USA, that impact long-term carbon sequestration - China_Galinas_PWC_D1 | ecosystem: Environmental > Aquatic > Marine >... | reverse complement strand
TTCTTGACGTCGTTACTCTTTCAGTCACATAGCGCTGCTATGCTCCCTCAATCGTGCCTAACAGGAAACCAAAAATACGGCGCAATTTTATGACATCTGATACTTGACATGACACTAGGGGGAAGTGCGCCATTACCTTAAAAAGCGGAATTGGGTTTGACACTAAGGAGACTGGGGTTTAGAATATAAAGTTCCGTGGTTCGATTGCGTGGCTTCAGAAACCAATAACAACATATACTGTTGAAAACCAATTTTTACTGCAGGTGAAGTGATGACCAAAAAAAAGATGTCCGCCAAAGAAAAAACCCTTTTTGGACAAGAGAGGAACCCCTCAAATATCCTACCCAAGAAATTAACCTTGGACAGCCAGCTGAAATTTTGCTGTCATCCCGGTGTACCTTGCTTTACCGCCTGCTGCGGCGGAATAAAAATTATTCTAACTCCTTATGATATTCTTCAACTTATAAAAAGGCTTGGGATTCCCGCCCATGAGTTTCTGCATAAATATGCCGAGCCGACCTATCTGGAAAAAACGGATATGCCGGGAGTCATGATCAAACTCAACGAAGAAGATCAGCGATGCCCTTTCGTAACCGAGGCAGGGTGCACGGTTTATACCGACAGACCGACCGCATGCAGGTATTATCCTGTCGGTATGGCTGACTTCCATGAGGGAGGAAGCAAAGAAGACGGAAAAGAGATCAGTAATGACGAGGAAAAATTCTTTTTCCTTGTCAAAGAGGACCATTGCAAAGGTTTCCTGGAAGATAAGGAGTGGACCATCGGCGAATGGCGCGCCGATCAGGGGGTCGATGTCCGGGATGAAATGAATAAGGAGTGGCTGCGGCTTATCATGCGGCGTAAATCTTTCGGACATCAGGCAAATTTGTCCGACCAGGCCAAACGGATGTTCTTCATGGCCTCCACCGATCTAGCGCATTTCAGACGCTTTATCTTTGAAAGCTCTTTTCTCGACACCTATGAATTGGATCAGGAAACCATCGATAAAATTAAAAATGACGATGTGGAACTGATGCTTTTTTCCTTTAAATATCTGGCTTCAACCCTTTTTGGAGCCGAAGGGTTAAAGATAAAGAACGAAAAGATTCAGGCCAAAATCAAGGAGATTAAATCCCGCCAGGATGATTCTGTTGAAAACTCCATCAAAGAGTATGAAGAACTGATGGCTGAAAGAGAAAGAAAAAAGGCCTGAAATCAGTAAGGTATTTATAAAACAACCGTTGATCTACCAATATCACTAACGCGAAAAGGCCGTCCGGCATTACCCGGACGGCCTTTTGCTTTAAAGACATTTTCCCCTGAACTAACGGTCAGGGGGGAAGAGTTTATTCTTTCTCCGGCTCCATGGCCTGGAAACGCCCTTTCAGGGCTTTCCAGGATTTAAGGACATCTTTCTGGGAAAGTGCCATCAGTTCATCGGCATGCTCGGGGTTGACGCGCTTCAATGTCCTATACCGGTTCTCACCGAGGGCATATTCCTCAAAGGAGATAGTCGGTTCCTTGGAGTCGATGATCAACGGATTCTTATTCTGGTCTTCCAGGTCCGGATTGAATCTGTAGAGGGGCCAGTGACCGCATTCAACGGCCTTTTTCTGCTGATCGAAACCGTTGGCCATGTTAATACCATGGTTGATGCAGTGGGCGTAGGCGATAATCAGAGACGGTCCGTCATAGGCCTCAGCCTCGGAGATGGCCTTGATGACCTGACCGGGGTTGGCACCCATGGCGATCTTAGCCACATAGACATTTCCGTAGGTGGCAAAAATCATACCCATGTCCTTCTTCGGCATCTTCTTACCGCCTGCGGCAAACTGAGCAGTTGCAGCCCGCGGGGTCGATTTGGACATCTGACCGCCTGTGTTGGAGTACACTTCGGTATCCAGAACCAGAATGTTGACGTTCTGACCTGATGCCAGCACGTGATCAAGTCCGCCGTAACCAATATCATAGGCCCAGCCGTCCCCGCCGAAGATCCAGACTGATTTTTTCACCAGATAATCTGCAACATGGGTCAACCTTTTGGCAATGATGCTGCTGCTTGCAGCCAGCTTTGCCTTTAACTCGGCGACGCGACCTCTTTGAACTTCGATGTCCATCTGGGTCTTTTGTTCGGCTTTGAGAAGGGAATCGGCCATATCAGAAGGGATGATATTTTCATCGGCGGCCTTTTGAATCAGCTCTGAAGCTTGGGCGGCCAGTTTGTCAACCGATGCGCGCATACCCAGACCGAATTCAGCGTTATCCTCGAAGAGAGAATTGGCCCAGGAAGGACCGCGGCCGTCCTGACGCTTGCAATATGGAGTGGTGGGAAGGTTGCCGCCATAGATGGACGAACAACCTGTGGCATTGGCGGCCAGCATTCTGTCACCGAAGAGCTGGGAGACCAGTTTGATATATGGAGTTTCACCACAACCGGCGCAGGCGCCTGAGAACTCGAACAGTGGACGCATCAACTGGCTTCCCTTGATGGTGGCCGGGCTGATCTCGGCTGGATCAACTTCCGGCAGACCAAGGAAAAAGTCAACGTTTTTAGACTGTACAGCCTTGAGTTCTTCATTATTCGGGATCATCTCCAAGGCCTTGGTCTTGGCCGGACATACCTTGGCGCAGAGGGTGCAGCCGCAGCAGTCCTCGGTGAAAACCTGAACCATAAACTGAGAGCCCTTGAAGTTCTTGCCCACTGCGTCTTTTGTTTGGAATGCCTCGGGTGCACCGGACAAATCCTTAGCAACCTTTATCCGGATGGCGGCATGAGGGCAGACAAGCGAACATTGGCCGCATTGGATGCAGTTTTCCGGAATCCACTTTGGAACCGAAACCGCAATATTGCGTTTTTCGTACTGCGTCGTAGCCGTCGGCCATGTGCCGTCTACAGGGATTTCGGAGACCTTCAGTTGCTCACCTTTGCCTTCGATAATCTTAGCGGTAACGTTTTTGACGAATTCCGGGGCATCGGCAGGAACGGTCGGCGGAATCTCGTGACCTTCAAATGAATCACCCAGCTTGACTTGGACGATGTTCTTGACAGCTGCATCGACGGCGTCATAGTTCATCTTGACGACCTTGTCACCTTTTTTGCCGTAGGTCTTCTTGATGGCATTCTTGATGGCATCAATGGCTTCCTGTTGGGTCAGGATGCCGGAGATCATGAAGAATGCGGTCTGCATGATCATATTGATACGTGCTCCCAGCCCTAAGGCGAGCCCCAGGGAGACGGCATCGATAATATAGAATTTGGCTTTTTTGGTGATCAGGTCTTTCTGGACTCTGGAAGGGAGTTTGCTCCAGATAGTATCCTTGTCGAAGCTGGTAGTCAGCAGGAAGGTTCCTCCCTCTTCCAGGTTGCACAGCATGTCGTATTGATCCAGAAAAGTGAAATTATGACAAGCGATAAAGTTGGCCTTGTTGATCAGATATGGAGCGACAACCGGGTTTTTACCGAAACGAAGATGCGAGGTGGTAATGGACCCTGATTTCTTCGAGTCATATACGAAGTATCCTTGAGCGGAGTTGTCGGTTTCGGTACCGATGATCTTGATGGTGTTTTTGTTGGCACCTACAGTACCGTCGGAGCCGAGACCGTAAAACATGGCCCGGTAGACATCCTGGCCTTCAATATTAAAGGAAGAATCATATGGAAGGCTTGAAAAGGTGACATCGTCGTGAGGTCCGACGCAGAATTTGTTTTTCGGGGCAAAAGATGCCATGTTGTCAAAGACCGCCTTGGCCATGGGCGGGGTGAACTCGGCAGAGCCAAGTCCGTAACGGCCGGACAGGATCATCGGCATGAATGCTGTGCTGTTGGCCTCGACCGCCTCACCTACTGCAGCACGAACATCGAGATACAACGGCTCACCGGGAGCGCCTGGTTCTTTGGTCCGATCGAGAACGGTGATTCTCTCTACAGTCGGAGGTAAGGCATTAACCATGGCTTTACAGTCGAATGGCCGATAGAGCCGGACGATGACCATGCCTACTTTTTTGCCTTGGGAAGCCAGATAATCGATAGTTGCGCCGACAACTTCGCAGCCGGAGGCCATCATGACCACGACGTCAGTGGCATCGGGGGCACCGTGATAATCGAACAGATGGTACTGGCGACCGGTAAGGGTTGCAAATTTGTCCATGGTCTCCTGCACGATAGCCGGCGTTGCATTGTAATATTTATTGACGGTCTCGCGACCGGTGAAGTAAACGTCTGGATTTTGAGCAGTTCCGCGGATAGTGGGACGATCCGGGGTCATAGCTCTTTCCCTGTGGTCGATGACCAGATCTTCATCAATCATCTCACGCATGACATCATAGCTAACCTCTTCGATCTTCTGGATTTCATGGGAGGTCCGGAAACCATCGAAGAAATGGACGAAAGGAACGCGGGATGCCAATGAAGCCTGGGTGGAAATCAAAGCCATATCCATACATTCCTGGACATTGCTGGCACACAACATTCCCCAGCCGGTCTGCCTGGCGGCATAGATATCACCGTGATCACCAAAGATGGAAAGTGCCTGACAGGCAATGGAACGAGCGGTAACATGGAAAACCGTCGGCGTTAATTCACCGGCAATTTTGTACATATTCGGGATCATTAACAGAAGTCCCTGCGAAGCGGTAAAGGTTGTGCAGAGAGCACCGGTAGCAAGCGACCCGTGCAGAGAACCGGCGACGCCGGCTTCCGACTGCATCTGGGTTACGATCGGGACGGAATCCCAGATGTTTTTTTGCATGACAGCAGCTTTGGTATCAGCCTCTGCAGCCATCGGGGATGATGGCGTGATGGGATAGATCGTTATAACCTCGCTGGTGGCATAGGCGACATGAGTACAGGCCTGGTTGCCATCAATTGTGACCATTTTCCGCGACATGGTTTTTTCTCCTTGGTAAGTAATGATAATGTTACTTTTTTCTTGTTGTACTGTTTCTGTGGTTATTGCTTGAGAGAAGAGATAATCTCCGAGGAAAAGTCGTGCTTGTACCGTTTTTCGGAGGTTATCGGGCCATTCAAAAACGTTTAGTACCTTGCAGATTGACTTTTTGGTTTTTTGCTAGAAGTCTATCTATCTCAGGGCACTTATACCCTTCTGTTGGGTGCTTGTCTCTTTAATATCGTTACTGTTCGTTCTCTTTAGTGATCGAACAGGAAAAACAGTAGAAAGAATAACTACCTAGTTACAAAGTGTTAAGTTTTTATTGTTTTTTGAAATAAATCTATTGTATCAGTAGGTAAAATTGCGTTCTAACTTTTAGACCAATCTAATGCTCCGAATAAATTCTAAAAAAAAATTTATAAAAACAAAAATATATAAAATAACAGAACATTGTTATCGCTTCCGTTTTATGCAATGGCCCTAAATTTGTCAAGAAAAAAAACTTCTTGTCAAGTTTCATGCCGAAATGCTTGGATAATGTCCTGGGAAACTATAAATCAATGCAAAATCATTATGCAAAATTCTGATCAGGTAATGAAGACAGATGTGCGCGAAAGAAGAATGTCGATTATAATCAATTGAAAAATGAAAGATCAATTCGTTTCGGAACCTCTTGGCAAAGCCATAAACTATGCGTTAATACCTAATGTAAGTTTCTAGGGGAGAGTATGGTAGTATAAAATATTCCAGATACCTGTGCAAGTTTTGAAATCTGTCGAAAATATGACGGCTTAAGATGAACGAAATGTATTATTTGTTTTTCTAAGTATAATCTGCTAATTGTTTGAACCGTTCATGAAAAAAATTGAAACCTCAAAAATATTGATGCAAACCATTACGTATAATAGATTGTCAAAGTTGCTTCATTTCTTGTCAGGATGTGATGACTTTGTTTTCCTTGATACTGCAAAAATAGATGACGAAAACACTCGTTCGTTTCTTTTTCTAGATCCAATCCGCAGACTGAAATATCACTGCAGTCAAGATATAACTCATTTTGTTGAAAAAATTCAAGAGTACCAGGATAAAGGATATTATGTTGCAGGGTGGCTGAGCTATGAATTCGGATACATGATCGAGCCTGCTCTTCGAAAGCTCTACCGCAGGGCTGGTGACGATAAGATCCTGCTTGCCGACCTTGGGGTTTATGAAAAAAAATACATCTTCGACCACATATCCGGAGAATGCGATTTCCCGGAGACAGGAGAGTCTGATTCGTTTGTTGCCTCTTCCCATGCCGTATCAAATCTCGTTCTGTCGCAGACACGAGAGGAGTATATCGAGGCTATAAACAAAATACTCGATTATATCCGTGCGGGTGACACGTACCAGGTTAATTACACCCTGAAACTGCTTTTCGACTTTTCAGGGTCGATTGAAAATCTCTATCAAGAGTTGCGTCGCAATCAATCGGTAGCATATGGAGCCTATATTCGCTCAGGAGATAAGCGGATACTGTCATTTTCGCCGGAACTCTTTTTCAGGAAAGGGTCGGACTCCGTCGTTGTCAGACCAATGAAGGGGACAATGAAGCGGGGAAAAACGCTTTTGGAAGATAGTTCCCTGCGCGAGGAGCTTTCCCATGACGTCAAAAACCGCAGTGAGAATGTGATGATTGTCGACCTGTTGCGAAATGACCTCGGCCGATTGATGCATTTTGCTCAACGGGGTGAAGTCGGAGTCCGATCGCTTTTCGATGTCGAAACCTATGAAACACTCTTGCAGATGACGTCGACGATTACGGCAACAACCTCGAAGGAGGCTCTTGCAGCTATTCCTTTACTTGATTTCTTTAAATCTCTCTATCCGTGTGGGTCCGTAACCGGAGCACCCAAGATCCGAACCATGGAAATTATCGATGAATTGGAAAAGGATCGACGCGGAGTCTATACAGGGGCAATCGGTTATTTTTCACCAATCGGAGAGGCAATGTTCAACGTTCCAATAAGAACGGTTGTTCTCCATGGCCAAAAAGGGGAGATGGGGATCGGGTCAGGAATCGTTTATGATTCGGACCCGGAACAGGAGTGGCGGGAATGTCTGTTGAAAGGCAGGTTCTTAACCGAACCTGCATCTGAATTTAATCTCATCGAGACTTTACTTTACCATCCTGAAGATGGGTATCTTTTCCTGGATGAGCATCTTCGAAGGCTGTCGTCTTCCTCTTCCTATTTCTTGTTTTCCTGTGACCTGGATCGTATACGGGAAAATCTTTTGGAAAGGGCTCGTAAATTTAAGGCTGAATGCATGCGGGTGCGGCTCAGTCTGGAAAAAGACGGCACTTTTGCCATTTCTTGCCTGCCATGCGCAATACCAACCTCATTTCGCCTGACTGCTACGCCGTCCTTGAATGAACTTCCCAAAATAGGTTTTTCCAAAATAAGAACCGATAACCGTTCTTGCTGGTTTTATCATAAGACCAGCAAGCGTGAAATATATAATCGGGAGTTTGCGGCAGCTGAAAAGCAAGGCCTTTTTGATATCTGTTTCTGCAATACCAAAGGTGAGGTCACTGAAGGCTGTATCTCCAATATAATTGTCTATAAAAACGGATCGTATACAACGCCCCATATCCAATGTGGACTTTTGCCGGGAATTATGCGCAGTGTTCTGTTGAGAGATCTCGAAAAACCTCTCGAGGAAAGGATTCTAACAATGGAGGATATAAAGGAAGCCGACGCTCTTTTTTTATGTAACTCCGTTCGGGGAGTTGTTCAAGTGCAGCTAGCTAAAAAACCGTAGCCAGGTCAACACGCATGGGCAAACTATCGGAGTCTTCACTTACGACCGGCTTTTTGGATCTGCAACCACCTCAACTCGTGAGAAATCCGGTTGGGAGTCAGAGGGGGAGGGGTGTGCAATCTTCCGATGTGAAATCGGCTTCAGTGAACGACGCTTATATCTTGGTCCGGGGAAATAAGCACCGGAGGGATGATGAGACCATGCTGCTCTCCCAGCTCCCTAACCATGGTCATGAAGGTTGACGGAAGCGGGATTTCTCTGTCTTTATCCAGGATTCCGAGTTCATCTGCTTTTGTAAGGCGGGCAGCACTATCGAATCCTTGCTGATTGTCACAGAGAGTCTGTATCCGCAGGGCGTCTGTTATATTTTGTTTAAGATCGGGAAGTTCCAGGGAAAGCCCATTGAGTTCCCGGTTGATCAGAGCCATGTTTTCGTCTCTGAAAATCTGGAATTTTTTTTCAGGGTTATGGGAGCCGAAGAGTTCGTTGGTTACGGCACCGGCAAGCATGGAGTTAAAGATGATGTCCTTGTCGCTGTATTTTTGTTTGAATAAATTACGCAATTCTTTGAAAAGGATCATCTGGACAAGCCCTACTCCCTCCTCTAGAACCGTCAACAGTTGAGATTTTTTAGAAATATTTTGATTCATAGGGTTTTACAGGACGAGTATAACATCGGGATGTTTGGTTAACGCTTGATATATAGAGAGACGTATTTCTTCATTCTCAATCGTAAGTTCGGCAGTAAGGCTCAAGTAGGTGCTTTGCGAACTAGAATGAGAGGGGGAAATCTCGACCGGTATCCCTTTACAGGAGGAGATTATTGCTCTTTTTATTGATTCCGAATCCTTGCCAATGACCTTGTAACTCCATCGGCAGGGATAATCAATTTGAGGTTTTTTATCGCAGAAAAAACCGGATGCGGATTTGAGAATATGCATGATGGTCGAAAAAGGATAATACGACAAATTTTTAATTATTATTGCTAGAATATTAACGACCGTCTCGTAAGAGTCAAGTCAGAAGTATATAATACACAAAAAGGAATCCGTTTTACTGTAGCGTAGGAGTAGTAAAGGGGGGAGAATAATGCTATGATTTCCTGCAATGCCTTCTCATCTGTTGGATTCGATAGCTGATCACTCGAGAATAGGGGATAGTGTTTTGAGAAAGACGACAATGACACAGCAGAATGTACTTGACGGTCTTATCCACAGGCATTCCGGAGATATCAAAGAAATACTTGAAGAGGAGCGAGACCTCCTGAACGCACTGTCGATCCCGGTTTTTTTTATCGATCCCGATGGACATTTTCTCGGTGCCAATATAGCCTTTTATCTTTCTTTGGGGGCAGGTGGTGATCCGGGATTTACAGACGGGGTCTATCAGAGGCTTGCCCCACGATTTGTATCGGAATACAGGGAAATTGACAAAAGGCTGTCCTTTGAGGGTGGAGGCATGTATTTTGAAGGATTTGCCTGCGATAAAAACATGGCTGAATATCAGGTTGTCTACCGTAAAATGGCTGTTCAAAGATCAGATGACGTCATAACAGGAATTATGACCGTCATGTACGACCTTTCCGAGATCAATAATATCCGAAAGGCGCTTGCCGAGAGTGAGGCGCAAAAGAAGGCTATTCTCGATGGTTTTCCCGATATCGTAGTCCTTTTTGATAGGAATTTAAAGGTGGTGTGGGCGAATAACAGTGTAAAGAATGTCTGTTCCGACCCGATGGGAAAACACTGCCGAGAGATCTTTTGCGGAGAAAAAGGTCTCTGTGAAGAGTGCAGGATAGTCAGTAGTTTTCATTCCGGTCAGGTCGAAACCTGGATGCAGAATGTTGAGATTTCCGAAGTCGATGATATGGACACCGTTTATGAGATGATCAGTACTCCGGTCAGCATAACCCCCGATAAAGTTGACAGCGTTGTGCTAATTGCCCGGGACGTCACTGAAAGGTTGAAACTGGAACAACAGTTGAGCCATGCCATGAAGATGGAGGCAATAGGTACCCTTGCTGGAGGAATTGCCCATGATTTCAATAATGTTTTAACTCCGATTATGGGGTATTCCGAAATTATCCGTCTGCATATGAGGCAGGGCGGCGATCATAAAGACGAAATAATCACGTACATAGAAGGAATTCTCAAGGCAGCCAAAAGAGCGCGGCGTCTGGTTGAGCAGATTTTGACCTTTTCCCGGAGTACGGAACAAAAAGAGAGCCTGCAGTACATTCATCCGATAATTAAAGAGGTAATGAAACTGATTCGCACAACTTTTCCCTCAACAATTGAAATCCGTCAGGAAATTGACGAGAATTGTGGTATGGTCTCAGTGGATCCGGTGCAGATTCATCAAATTCTGATAAATCTTTGTACCAATGCCTCCTTTGCCATGTCCGGCACCAACGGTGTGCTTACGGTTCGATTGGCAAGAAGCAGCAGAACGAAAAAAGATAAGGACTGGATGGAACTCAGCATTTCAGACACGGGGTGCGGCATCGATCCTGCAATTCGGGACAGGATTTTCGAACCCTACTTCACGACCAAGGAGAAAGGACAGGGGACCGGCATGGGATTGGCCATGGTCCATGGCATTATCAGTCGACAGGGTGGCGAGTTGGAGGTGGATAGCGAGGTTGGCAAAGGAACGACATTTCGAATTTACCTCCCGGTCTCGAAAGAGACCACGTCGTTTGATCAAGTCATCAGCACGGAAGAACTTATTGGGGGAGATGAGCGAATTCTGCTGGTCGATGATGAAGAACAGGTTGTTGCCGTTACTGGAGAGCTATTGGAAAGCCTAGGGTATTCTGTCACCCCGATGACGTCGGCAAGGGAATCACTCCTGCTTTTTCTAAAATCTTTCAACGAGTTCGATTTAGTTCTCACCGATCTGACCATGCCTTATCTCACGGGAGTGGATCTTTGTCGAAAAATCAAGGAAGTCCGCCCGAATATTCCCGTGGTCTTGTTTACTGGTTACCTGGAGGAATTTTCCAGCGAGAGCGCCAAGGAGGCCGGGGTCGATGCTTTTTTCATGAAGCCTGTTTCTTTCAAAGAAATGGCCAGAATAGTCAGGAGAGCTCTGGATAACGCCGTGGAAAAACGCGTAGAAACCTGATCGCAAAGGAGGTGTGAGGGAACTTTTCGTCACGGCGTTTCCGAGCCGTTTAAAAGACTTATCTGTTCATTCAATGTCCAGAAATCGTATATGTAACCGATCCCAAAAAGCCCCAGAGTCAACAGGTAGAAACAGCCCGTCAGCCATTTTCCCATATAGAAGCGATGGATTCCAAAGAGTCCGACAAATGTAAGGAGGACCCAAGCGATACTGAAATCGATTCTTCCGCTGTTGTATCGGATTGATGCCTGCTCGTTGAGATTCGGCATCAGGAAGAGATCAACCAGCCAGCCGATGAGAAAAAGGCCGCAAGTGAAGAAATATAAGGTGGCTGAAAGCTGCTTGCCGAAATAGAAACGGTGTGCTCCCAGAAACCCGAAAAACCAGAGAAGATAACCGATTGCCAGAGAATGGGTCGGTTCCGTCGATTGCTTCATGCGTTATTTTTCCTATGCTGGCCCGGATTTCTCACCAGTTCAGGAAGTGTCAGGTTCGAGGTTTTGGGCAATGAATAGGTTCGTACCCTTCGAGTATAAACTCCGACTCCGATAGTAAACTATGTTCATTGGCAGAAGACTGAAGAGGATGGCGCTACCTGGACTGACCTTTGGTGAACACTGTGTAAATTTAACAACGTAATTGTTTATCCGAAAATCGTTTCTGCCGTAAGGGTCATTTGCTGAAGATCCGATTTTCATTTTTATCTTTTCTCTACCGGTTTGCCCAGTCGTTTTTTGCCGTTATCATCTTCTCTTGAAAAATATCCGTTTCTTAATTGCCGGATACGATTAAGGGCGGCAACGAGCATTTTTTCCTGAAGGTAGCCTTTTTTTAGACAGTGAAGAGTCATCTTGACCGCCTTTTCCAGGATTTCCGGATCATAATCAAGATTGTTGCCGATAATAATCATATCGACTCCTGCTGAAAAGGTTCGGACAATAATTTCTTCCAGACCATACTGATCAGCTATGGCCCTCATTTGGATGTCGTCGGTTATAACGACCCCTTCGTATCGGAGCTCCTTTCGCAATAAGCCTGTAACTGTTTTCCATGAAAGGGTCGCCGGGTATTGACTGTCCAGAGATCTATTAAAAAGATGCCCGGTCATGATAACATCTGCAAGTCTTAGTTTGATCAGTTCGGCATAAGGGTTCAATTCTTCCCTGCTCCAGGTTTTGGAAATATCGACAAAACCGAGATGAGAGTCGTTGCGGGAGCTTCCATGTCCCGGGAAGTGTTTCAGACAACTGATGATATTGCGGGAACTGTGAGTTTGAATCCAGACCTTGGCATGTTGCACAACAGATTGGGCTTTGTTGGAAAAACTTCGATTTAATGCGCCGATAATGGGGTTGTCAGGAAAGATATTCAGGTCGACTACCGGAGCCAAATTGAGATTAATGCCTAGGCTTTTCAACATATCTGCAACTGCAAGGGCATGGATGCCGGTAAGCACGATGTCATCTTTCTTTCCAAGTTCTGCCGGGCTTGCTGACACGGGAAATCCTTCTTTGCCTGTGAGCCTGGCAACCTGGCCGCCCTCCTGATCTATACCGATGATAAGCTGGTTTCCGGCAATTTTCCGGAGGCTTTTTGTCAGATTTCTGACTTGTGTTGCACTGATGATATTATTTGTTTTTAGACCCTTGGCTAAAAGACGATCAAACAGAATGACTCCTCCAAGATTTCTCTCCGTGATATCAGCAACGATGGGGTGGCGATTTGTGACAACCTCTCCTTGAAAACCGAGGATAAAGAGTTGTCCAAGCATTGCTTTGAGATCCATTTGCTTTCTTGTTGCCTGCTGTTAATGAGAGAATATATAACAATATAAATTTGTTACCTTGTTGAAACTGTGGTAATTCTTAATGTATTTTTATGGAGGAGAAAGGCCGTGACAATAATTCCCTCAAATGGTATCTGGAGGGCACATCTATGATACTTGTACACTTTTTGTTTAAAAAACACAACATTGCGTTTAGTAATTGAGTGTCAAAATTCTGGCAAAACTGATTGGGACCCGGCTGAAATCTATTGTGCCAAAATATTGACAATTAGGCCGTTAATGCATAAGTAAGTGAGCAAGTTCGCCGTCTTACGATCACTCGCAATAATGGAAATTTTTGAATAACTTATTATATTAAATAGTTATAAATATTCCATTTGTGTTCGACGAGCATATGTGTCGTTCTGGCCTCATTATTGCATAAGACAAGATAACCAAAAAGATGTAAAGATATTCGGGAAATGGTCGATAAATAGTTAAGCACCAACTTTTAACGAACATTAATTTAGACGGGGAAGGGACGAATGAATGCCTCAACGCAAATGCCATCAAACGGAATAAATGGAAAGGAATGGCATGAAATCGACCAGGTTATGGTTGAGTTGAATCATTTAAAACAACATTCAAAGCGATTGGATTTATTTAACAAGCTCCATAGCCGTCTGGCTGGAATATTAAATCTCTCTTCTATGATTGAGGCCTATTCGGTGTGGTTGATGCCGCTTGTGGCACATGAACTCATAGGCTACAGCAATAGCAGGAGAAACAAAAAATATCTCTTTTGTTCCGGACATGGGCCTAATCGGCGTCGTGCAATAGCTTTTGCTGAAGAACTTATCGACAACCGTATCCCCAGCGGCGGTATATGTAAAGATAATGAAGGTCATTATGCCCATAAATGGATATTTGAAACCTCCGAGAATGCAGGGATATTTTTAATTTTGAAAGAAGGTCGCGAGCTTGGGGGCAATGAAATCCAGTTGATCAATGAATCATTGGAGATTCTTAGTGAGTCATTGCAACGGGGACTGGAATATGAAGACCTATTCGAGCGGGCCAGCCATGACATGTTGACCGGTTTAGCCAATCGTCGGGTTTTCGACGAACGGATCAAAGGAATGATCAAAAGTTCAAGACGTTATAAACGTCCATTAACAATGTTATCCATGGACCTGGATCATTTTAAAGATATAAACGATACCCTTGGGCATCTTGCAGGTGACGAGGTACTGAAGTCCGTGGCAAAAGTGCTGAATGATGCCGTCAGATCCACCGATCTCCTCGTAAGAATGGGTGGGGACGAATTCCTCCTTGTTTTAGACGATACTGACAAAAAGAGTGCCAGAATATTGGCCGAGAGACTCTGTAAGGCTGTCGATGGTTTGAATGTTTGGACAGCAAAGGGAGTTAAACTCGGCGTAAGTATAGGGGTTGCCCAGCTGAAGGAATCCGAGGACCTGGGCCGATGGCTGGAAAGGGCGGATGATATCCTCTACCATGCCAAAGATGAAGGTCGTGCAAGGGTAGCCGTTAAATAACCGCAATTCACATATCATTCCTCAAAAAGCCGACTCACTAGAGTCGGCTTTTTGACTTTATGCGCAACATTCAGCTTTTTTCAAGAGTTATAGTAAGCGGGATTGAATGAATGTTTCTGCTGTTCTGTTTTGTATAACCGAGCGACCAGTCTACACAGCGCGCCCGACCGGCAAGAAGCTTGTCGATGTCTTTAACGATTCCTGCAATATTGATTACCGGGTGTCTGGAGAAAACCGTCGGCAGGCCCTGGGTGAGATTGCAGGCCAGGCAATGGCCAGGGCGTTCCTTTAGCTGCAGTTCCAAGGATATCGTTCGTTTGTCGGAACCCAGATAGTTAAGCCTGATATCATAGGCTCCCTCTTCTGCGTCTCCCAAAAGGGCTTCGAAAAAAGCATTGGTTCGTTCCGGGGGGAAGATTTCCTGAAGATTTCTGGCGGAAAATAGTACGTCAAGAGACTCGGTGTTCATTACATTCCTCGTAGAGGCTTGTGGTGGCTGGGAATCTGTATCGCTTACGGGAAGATATTATAAAGCCATCTTACCGCCTTTGTCAACCGACGTTGCGGTCGTGCCTGCACTGTGGTAGATTGCTGCCCATGCAGACAGATAGCCTCTCCAAAACGGATGGACCGGTAAAATCCGGTGTTGATTTACAGCAGTTGAACAGCTCCCAGAGGGAAGCTGTCACGACTATTGACGGCCCCGTTCTTGTCATTGCCGGAGCCGGCAGCGGTAAGACAAGGACTCTCGTCTACCGGGTTGCTTACCTTATGGAAAAAGGGGTGGCACCCGAGAATATCCTATTATTGACTTTCACCAGAAAAGCAGCCCAGGAAATGTTATGGCGTGCCGGGCGCCTGTTGCATGATTCCTGCAACGGTGTAGTGGGCGGAACGTTTCATGCCGTGGCTAACATGCTGCTTAGGCGATATGGCGGATCTATTGGTTTTGACTCGTCTTTTACAATAATTGACCGAGCCGATGCCGAGGGAATAGTCAATCTTTTAAAATCCTCTTTAGGACTTGGAGGCCGAGGTCGGCAATTTCCTTCCAAACGCATCATAATTAATATGATCAGCGGAGCTGTCAATAAATCCATGGAGTTGGAAGATCTTATCTATGATCAATATGCCCATCTGAGTGAACACCTTGAAGACCTTTTAAACCTTAAAAGCCATTATGGGGAGTTCAAGCGCGATCACAATCTGATGGACTATGACGATCTTTTGACTAACTGGAAAAAACTGTTGGAAGAGGTTCCCGATGCGCGAATAGCTATATCCAATCGCTTTACCCATATCATGGTTGACGAGTATCAGGATACGAACCTGGTTCAGGCCGAGATCATTCGGCTGGCCGCAGCAACCCATGACAACGTCATGGCCGTAGGAGATGATTCACAGTCTATTTATTCGTTTCGGGGGGCTGATTTTTTCAATATCATGCGATTTCCGCAAACCTTTCCCGATACGTGTATCATTAAACTGGAAGAGAACTACAGGTCAACACAACCGATTTTGAGTCTCACCAACGATATTATTCGCAATGCAACCGATAAATACACTAAAACCCTGTTCACAAAGATAGAAGGTGACCTGAAACCCAGGTTGTTTGCCGCTGATGATGAACGCCAGGAAGCTCTATTTATAGCCCGCAAGATCGAACGGCTGCATGAGGAAGGGGTGCCTCTAAATGAAATTGCCGTTCTGTTTCGCTCGGGTTTTCATTCGTTCAAGCTGGAGATGGAACTCAATGCGGCCGGTATGGATTTTGAGAAACGGGGAGGTTTGAAACTTACTGAATCGGCACACATCAAGGATATTTTGTCTTTCCTGCGTATTCTTGCCAACCCAAAGGACAATCTGTCGTGGAACAGGGTTCTCTTACAGCTTTCGAAAATTGGTCCGAAAACAGCACAAAAGATCACATCTGCCGTTACGTTGGCCGAGAATCCCTTTGCGGCCCTTTCCCGTTATCCTGCCGGGGCTGGATGGAAAAAAGGATTATTGGAACTTGCAGTCTTGTTTGAGAAGCTACGGGAAACCGACTCACCGCCGTCCCTTTATGACATTATCATGGAGTACTATATCCCGCTTTTTGAGGAGATTTATGCTGATGATTATCCAAAAAGGCAGAAAGATCTCGAACAGTTAAGGGGAATTATTGCAAATTATGATTCTTTGCAGGCGTTTATTGACGATACGGCCTTGGATCCACCTGAATCGGATATCGGTTCAGGTGCGGAGAACAACGGAAAATTGGTGCTTTCTACCATTCATTCCGCTAAAGGTCTCGAGTGGGATGCCGTCTTCGTAATGGGACTTGCGGAAGGTCGATTTCCCCATCCTGCAGCGGAATCCGGCGGACAGTGGGAAGAGGAGAGACGGTTGCTCTATGTTGCGGCAACACGGGCGAAAAAAAGGCTGTATCTCTGCTATCCTCGTGATTTGATGACACCCGATAGACGTTTCCTGCGGGTCGGAATGTCTCCATTCCTCAGAGAGTTGAAAACCGGTTTGTACAACCGACTCCAGGAGGATGTCCCTTCCACGGTTTTTTCATCTTCGGTATACACCTCCCGCAAGAGAACAAGTTCATTTTTCGGCAATAACAAACCTATAAAAGTAACCTTAAGCGATCTATCCAAGGGAAGTACCGTGAGCCATCCTTTTTACGGAGAAGGAGTAGTCAGGAGGCTTATCAAACCGAGTTCGGTCGACGTTGACTTTGCCAAGCACGGTTCAAAAACCTTGCATCTGGATTATGCAAAACTCAAAGTGTTAAGAAAATAAGTATCTGATCAGAAATGCGAATTGTATGAGTGAACAAATTTGGACTCAGCATGAAAATATGCTGTTTTAACAGGATACGCATGTGAATTTTAAAGAAGCAGAAGCCTATCTCAACAGTCTCCAGATGCATAAGATCAAGCTCGGGCTAGAGGCAATGCGGTCATTTCTTAGGCGTGTGCAGCGGCCGGAAACGAAACTGAAATTTGTTCATATCGCCGGTACCAACGGCAAAGGTTCCGTGGGCATGACCTTGCTGACCATCCTGGCCCGAGCGGGGTATCGAGTGGGACTGTACACTTCACCGCATCTCAGCTCAGTCAGGGAGCGTTTGCGCATAAATGATTCTTATATCGGTGAGCAAAAGTTTGCAGAAATTGCAAGTCGGGTAAGAACCGTATTGGGAGAGGAAAAGATCACCTATTTTGAATTCACCACTGCTCTGGCTCTTCTCTGGTTTGCCGAATCCAATCTCGATATCGTAATCCTGGAAACGGGGCTTGGTGGAAGGTTGGATGCAACCAACGCCGTGGTCCCCTTGGTCTCGGTGATTACCAATGTCAGTATGGACCACGAGGCTTATCTCGGCCATGATCTGGCTTCTATTGCCTTTGAAAAAGCAGGAATCATCAAGGCCCGGGTCCCGGTGGTCTGCGGAACAGAGGAAAACCCGACGACCGAGGTAGTCCGTACACGATGCCTTGAACTCGACTCGGAACTGTATCAATACGGAGAAGCATTTACAGCGGATTCAGCTGAGGGCGGCAGCTGGAGGTGGCGTGGGCTTTCCGGTAAACTCGCAGGTAAAAACCTGTCGGATCTTCGCTGTTCGATGCGAGGGAATTATCAGGTTAGAAATGCCTCGTTGGCGCTTGCCGTTCTCGGTCTATTGGAACAAGACGGGTTTTCCGCCACTCCCTCCGATATTCGAAGCGGATTGCTCGATGTTCATTGGCCGGGGAGGCTCGAATATATCGTCCTGGATCGGAAAACACGAAGACAAATCGTTGATGACGCAACAGATGGAACCGATTTTGTTCATTACCTTCTGGACGGCGCCCATAATCCCGCTGGAGTCGACAGCCTGGTTTCGACGCTAAAGCAGGAATATTCCTTCCGGCGGTTGATCGTGGTCTGGGGGGCTATGAGCGACAAGGACCTCGGACGGACGGTTCCGGCTATAGGGGGACTGGCGGAACGGATTATCCTGACCAAGCCGTCCGGTGAGCGGTCGGCCGATCCGGAACAGCTTCTCGCCTGCCTTCCGGCTGCTTTGCAGGTAAGAGCCGAACTGGTGGCTGATGTGAAGCGAGCTCTGCAAACGGCGGAAGGTGCTGCCGGACCTCACGATATTATTGTCGTTGCCGGGTCCCTTTATCTTGTTGGCGCCGTACGTACGATTTTGGTCGGGGAATTGGTACCATCATGATCGAGTATTTTGGTTTTGACGGTATAGACGAGGCCTGGATCAAACGGGAAAAAGCCAAGGCCCGGGCTCTCAGGAAAACCAGATGGTGGCAACGGAAGACGGCATCAGGGCAGTGTTGGTACTGCCTGAAAGTGGTTTCTCCGAGTGAGCTGACAATGGATCATATCATACCGCTTGCCATGGGAGGTGGCAGCAGCAAAGACAATCTGGTTCCTTCCTGTAAAGGCTGTAATACCAA
>Ga0055450_10000031_pt1 | contig 18811 bp, 21 predicted proteins | sample China_Galinas_PW_5_FD_57740 | JGI IMG/M metagenome (GOLD analysis project Ga0055450, IMG submission 57740) | Wetland microbial communities from San Francisco Bay, California, USA, that impact long-term carbon sequestration - China_Galinas_PWC_D1 | ecosystem: Environmental > Aquatic > Marine >... | reverse complement strand
TCCGGCACGGAGGTTTTTAAAGCCATCCGCCGTCATCCGCTGCCTGATGGAGTTGGTTTTTTAAGCAAGCATACATTGGTTTCCGTGTACAGGGAGCAGGTAAATCAGGGTCAGCGTCCAGCCAACCAGGCACTGCTCAAGAAGATCCGTCTTAAACCAATGCGGACCCTCTCTGGTGTAACCACTGTAACTGTGCTCACCAAACCCTATCCCTGTCCCGGTCACTGCATCTTCTGTCCTGATTATGAGGAGATGCCGGTTAGCTATCTACCGGATGAACCTGGGGCTATGCGGGCGCTTCATCATGCGTATGACCCATATACTCAGGTAGCCTCCCGAATCGAGGCTTTGTACGAGATTGGTCATCCTACCGACAAGATTGAGCTGCTGATCCTGGGTGGTTCCTGGTCAGCTTATGATCAGGACTACCAGGAATGGTTTATCAAACGTTGTTTTGATGCCATGAATGAAACGGAAGCGGCTACCCTGCTGCAAGCCCAGGCTCTGAACGAGACTGCTAAACACAAGAATGTCGGACTTGTGCTGGAGACCCGTCCGGATCTAATCACCCCCCGGGAGCTGGCTAGAATGCGCGGATACGGGGTCACCAAACTCCAAATGGGTGTTCAGAGTCTGGATGACCGCATCCTGACTCTCAACCAACGAGGTCATTCCGCGGCTGAAGCCCGGCAGGGTGTTGCCTTGCTGCGTTCTGCCGGTTTTAAGATTGTCCTGCACTGGATGCCCAATCTACTAGGCGCAACTCTGGATTCGGACCATGAGGATTTTGCCCGCCTGTGGGAGGATTTCTGTCCGGACGAGCTAAAGATCTACCCCACTCAGCTGCTGCGGAATACCGGGTTATTTGATATCTGGGAGCAGGGAAAGTACCAACCATATACAACTGAAGAGCTGATCGATCTGATTGCTGACCTGAAGTTGACCATTCCCCGCTACTGCCGGGTCAACCGGGTAGTGCGGGATATCCCATCGCAGAACGTTGTGGAAGGTAATAAACGCACCAGCTTGCGACAGGATATCCAGCGAGAGCTGACTAAACGGGGAAAATCCTGCTCCTGCATCCGCTGCCGGGAAGTCAAAGGCCAGGAGGTCGATGTTGATGAATTGGTCCTCAATGAGCTGGTTTACTCCAGCAACGGCTGCCAGGAATATTTTCTGTCCTTCGATACCCGTGATGATTCCCTGGCTGGCTTTACGCGTTTGTGTCTGCCGGGACCGCAAGCGGCAGATCCTGAATTTGAGGATCTGGAAAGCGCTGCAATTATCAGGGAAGTGCATGTCTATGGGGAATCTTTGCCAGTTGGCAGGGAAAAAGAGGGTGCGGCCCAGCATTCAGGGCTGGGGACTGCCCTGCTGGAAGAAGCAGAGCGGATTGCGGTGGAGAAAGGATTTTCAAAGGTCGCCGTGATCTCTGCTGTCGGAACGCGGGGCTACTATCTGGATCGGGGGTATGAAAGGGGTGAGCTATATCTGGTCAAGAAATTAAAGAAATAGAGGATTGGAATTGAGATCCCAATCCTCTCCATATCTGTTCTTCGCATTCAGTACTCAATTTCACTGATCGGGTTTAATTTATCGAAGTTGTGTTTGCCCTCGATCCAGCGTACTGTGCCAGTCTTTCCGCGGATCACCAGACTGTGGGTTTCTGCCCCGTGGCCAGTATACCGAACCCCATTGAGCAGTTCGCCGTCGGTGATCCCGGTGGCGGCAAAAAATACATCATTGGAGGATACCAGGACGTCCATGGTGATTACCTGGTCCAGATCCATGCCCATTTCCAGACCGAGTTTGCGTTCTTCTTCATTACGAATGTAAAGTTTTCCCTGAAGTTCACCACCCATTGCCCTCAAAGCGCAAGCTGCTAGCACACCTTCCGGGGTGCCGCCGATGCCCAGCAGGACGTCGATGCCCGTTTCGGGCAGACAGGTCATCAGGGCGCCGGCCACGTCTCCGTCCGGGATGAGCCGGATGCGGGCTCCGATCTCGCGTACCTTGGCGATTAGTTCCTCATGGCGGGGACGTTGGAGCATGATCACTGTGACATCTTTGATATGTTTTCCTTCTGACTTGGCGATGATCTCCAGATTGTGCTCCAGGGGAGCTTCAATATCGATCTTCCCTGCGGCCAGGGGGCCGACCGCAATTTTGTCCATGTAAACAAATGGGCCGGGGTTGAACATTGATCCCCGGGGAGCGATCGATACCGTGGCAATCGAGTTCAGGAAACCGTTCGCCAACGGTCGGGTGCCGTCGATAGGATCGACTGCCAGGTCCACCAGGGGCGGTTTACCTGTGCCGAGCACCTCGCCATTGAACAGCATTGGCGCTTCATCTTTCTCGCCCTCGCCGATCACCACCACGCCTTCCATGTCGATTGAATTCAACACCAGGCGCATGGCGTCTACAGCAGCTTTATCTGCCACCTCTTTTTGTCCACGGCCCATGAACCTGCCAGCGGACAAAGCTGCAGCCTCTGTGACGCGGACCAGTTCAAGAGCCAGGTTGCGGGTTGGTTTTTCCGAGTTCATGAGGACCTCATTGGATGAATAAATGGAGGATTAGGTAGTAACCGATCGGTGCAGCCCAGAAAAGGGAATCCAAACGGTCGAAGATGCCGCCATGTCCGGGGAGGATGGTACCGGAATCTTTTTCGTCAGCCTGCCTCTTGATCATGCTTTCAGTCAGGTCGCCCAGAGGGATGAAAGCGGCGATTGCCAATCCCAATAAGGCGGCTTCCAGAACAGATATTGTGATCCCAGCCTGAAAAGATCGGTTGTACAGGGCGACCAACAGGGGACTGCTTAAGATGCCAGCCAAAACGCCGGCGAAATAACCTTCCCAGGTCTTATGTGGACTGGTCTTGGGGGCTAATTTGTGTTTTCCCCAGGTGCTGCCGACCAGGTAAGCCGCAGTATCAGCGATCCACACTGTAGGAAGTACTACAAAAGTCCACCAGCGGCCGTTCTCTAAGCCCCGGAGTGAGATCAAATAAGAGCCAAGGAAGCCGACATATATCAGGATGCTCAAGGTGGCGCCGAAATCCACTGCGGGGCGTGTATCGCGGCGTTCAAAATCAAGGATATGGTAAGCAGCTGCTAGCATGGTCAGGGCGGCTAGCAGGGCAGCCAGGTAATTGAAATCAAAGAAAGCCCGGACCACACCCAGAATAACAACGCCTCCTATGACCAGAATAAGCGGCGTATGCAGATTGATTTTTTTCAACAGGCGTGAATATTCCCAGGATGTTATTGCCAGAAGAAGGACAATCAGGGCTTGGTAGGGATATCCTCCCAAATAAATGGCTGCCAGAGCAAGCGGGGTGATGATTGCGGCGACAAGGGTTCGTTGTCCCATCATAGGGATTTATTCTTCCTTTGCTTTTTTTATTTCACCATATCGGCGGTCTCGCTCGTTGAAGGCTGACAGGGCTTCATACAGATTTTCCCTGCCGAAGTCAGGCCAATAGGTAGAGGTGAAATACCACTCTGAATAGGCGCCCTGCCAGATCAAAAAATTACTGCAGCGATATTCTCCCGAGGTGCGGATGATCAGGTCTGGATCTGGGCAGTCGGTGGAGTACAGGTATTGGCCAAGCAGATCTTCAGTCACTTCCTCCGCAGTATGACCGTCGAGCATCAGACCTTTGACTGCCTGGATGATCTCATCCCTCCCCCCGTAATTAAAGGCGATGTTCAAGATCAGAGTATGGTTGTCTTTGGTAAGCTCGATAGCTTCCAGAACTTTTTCTTTCAGGATTTTGTCAATGCGGTCCAGTCGGCCAAAATGCCGCAGCTGGACACCGTTTTCGTGCAGATTCATCAGTTCCCGGTCCAGCATTATCCGGAAAATGCGCATCAAGCCCTGGATCTCTTCCCTGGGACGCTTCCAGTTCTCCGTTGAGAAAGCATAGATAGTGAGGTACTGGATCCCAAACTCAACGCTGGCTTCGATCACCTCCCTGAGATTTTCCGTACCGGCCCGATGGCCAGCTAAGCGGGGAAGTCCTTTTTCGGTTGCCCAACGGCCGTTGCCGTCCATGATAATGGCAACGTGTTCGGGGACCTTGGCTAGTTTTTCCAGGGGTTTTTGAGCCATCGATGATTTAGGGCCTCGATCCTACTCCAGGAGAATTGTATGGTGACCAGTCGCTGCGGGGAGATTGGAGGGGCTAGACCTCCATGATCTCTTTTTCTTTGCGCTCGCAGAGTTCATCAATTTTTTGGGTGAAATCATCCGTGATTTCCTGGACGTGTTCCTCGCCGCGATGAAGATCATCTTCTGTGATCATCTTTTCTTCTTCAAAGTCGCGCAGGTCACGGATGCTGTCGCGGCGGATATTGCGGATGGAAATGCGCGCTTCTTCTGCTTTGATTCCAACAATTTTGACCAATTCCTTCCTGCGCTCTTCAGTGGGCGTCGGCAGGACCAGGCGGATATTCTCGCCGTCATTGTTGGGTGTCAAGCCCAGGTCTGATTTCAAGATTGCTTTTTCAATGTTCTTAAGGGAAGAAGGATCATAGGGACGGATCAGCAGCGATCGGGATTCAGGTACGCTGATCCCTGCCAATTCCTGGAGAGGGGTCATTGTCCCGTAATATTCAATTGGCAGCAGTTCGACCAGGGAGGGATTTGCCCGGCCGGTGCGGATGGTGTTCAATTCCTGGACCAGCACACTGAGTGCTTTTTCCATGCGGTCTTCTGTATCCTTATAAACGTCTGCTAGCATAATGAACCTCCTGAATCCATTTTCCTGCACCGCAAAGTTTGCGCCAGAGAGCCAAATTCTCTACTTGATGATTTCCTTTTATACTATACTCGATAAACTCAACTAGATAAAGGTTCACAGATTCCCGAGAGGGAATGACTTAATTATAATGAAATCTCTAGAGGGGACAACTGACAGCTGTCATAGCTGCCAATTAGGAGCGAATTAGTAAGGTTCGTCCACTACCAGGGTGCCCACTTTTTCTCCCATCAGGCCCTTTTCCAATGCGTCGGGGTCCCACATATTCAGAACCAGGATAGGGAGCTTGTTGTCCATGCAGAGTGATACAGCGGTGGAATCCATCACTTCCAATCGCATATTGATGGCATCGATATAAGATAGAGAATCGAATAATTTAGCGTCTGGATAGGTCTTGGGGTCCTTGTCGTAGACTCCATCCACCTTGGTGGCTTTGATCAACACCTGAGCGCCAATTTCCATCGCCCGCAGAGCTGCGGCTGTGTCTGTAGAGAAGTATGGGTTGCCCGTTCCAGCTCCGAAGATCACCACACGCTTCTTTTCGAGGTGGCGAATGGCCCTACGGCGGATATAAGGCTCAGCCACGGCACGCATTTCGATCGCGGACTGCACCCGGGTGATAATGCCTCGCCTTTCAAGGGCGTCCATCAGGGCCATCGCGTTCATGACTGTTCCCAGCATTCCCATGTAATCAGCGGTAGCCCGGTCCATACCGCGCTCAATTCCCTGTCGTCCGCGCCACAGGTTTCCCGCTCCAATGACAATTGCGATTTCCACACCCAGGGCGAGGACAGAATCCAGGTGTTCTGCCAGGTTTTCTGCCCGAAGCGGGTCGATCCCAAAACCGTCCGGACCTGCCAGCGCTTCTCCGCTGATTTTCAGCAAGATGCGATTGTATACCAGCTTTTTTTCCATAGTGAATCCTCGGATGTTGACTGTATTATATAAGAAAAAAGCCAACCGTCAGGTTGGCTTTTCAAGTTCATTCAATGCTCTCGCCGAGCTCCCAGCGCTCAAAGCGCCGGATGACAATGTTTTCGCCTATGGAGGCGATATTTTCGTGCAGCAGCTCCCGGATGGTGATCTCTTCATTTCTGATATAAGCTTGCTCGAGCAGGCAGTTCTCAGTCTTGAATTTCTCGACCATACCTTCCAGGATCTTTTCGATGATGTTGTCTGGCTTGCCTTCTTCCTTGTAGCGGGCGCTGGCGATCTCCTTTTCGTGTTCTATGACATCATCAGGGATCTGATCCTCGGTGACCCACCTGGGGGAGGAGGCGGCAATTTGTAAGGCAACTTCGTGGGCAAACTCCCTGAATTCCTCGGAGCGGGCGACAAAATCGGTCTCACAGTTCACTTCCACCATTACACCTACCCGGCCGGATCCATGGGAGTACAGCTCAATAACACCCTCGGATGCGTCCCGATCAGAGCGTTTGGCAGCTTTAGCCAACCCTTTTTGCCTCAGGTAATCAACGGCTTTATCAAAGTCTCCTTCGGAGTTTTCCAGTGCTTCCCGGACATCAAGAATTCCAGATCCGGTTGCTTCTCGTAATTTTTTGATCAGTTCAACAGAGATTTCCATCTTTATTCAGCCTCTTCAGGTTCCTGTTCTTCGCTGTCCTCTTCTGCTTCTGCCTCTTCTGCTTCAGCATTCTTCTCTTCCGGCTCTTCTTCAGCCGCGACCTCTTCAGCCTCTTCTTCAGTTTCTTCTTCAGCGACTGGGGCGGCCTCATCCTCTTCCCGTTTCATTTTTGCCAGGGTGGATTCACCCAGCAGGTCCTCATCGCTGAGCTGGTCTCTCAATTCTTCGGGCAGTTGGGCTTCAGCTTCTGCAGCTGCCATATCGGCTTCATGGTCCTTGCGCAGATTGATTCCCTCGTTGACTGCCTGGGTGATGATCGATACGATCAGCTGGATCCCGCGGATGGCATCATCGTTGGCCGGGATAACATAGTCAATGTTTTTGGGGTTGCAGTTCGTGTCTACCATGGCGACAACCGGGATCTTCAGCAGATTGGCCTCATGGACAGGGATTTCCTCTCGGGAAACATCGACAACGAAGAGTAGATTCGGCAGTCCTTCCATATCGCGGATGCCGCCCAACCTGCCTTCCAAGCGCTCGATTTCCCGGGTCATACCCAGGGCTTCTTTCTTTGTGAAAATCTCGAACTCACCCCGATCGCGCATGCCTTCCAGTCGCTCCAGTTCGTGAATTCGCTCCCGGATGGTCTGCCAATTGGTCAGGGTTCCACCCAGCCAGCGGCCGATCACGTAGGGCATTCCCACCTTTTCAGCGTTGGTCTTGATGATTTCCTGAGCCTGGCGCTTGGTGCCCACGAACAATACCGTCCCCCCGGCGGATACTGTATCCCGGACCAAATCGTAGGCTTCTACCAAAGCCTGTACTGTCTGCTGCAGGTCAATGATGTGAATATCATTGCGGGCAGCAAAGATGTAAGGCTCCATGTACGGATTCCATTTCTGGGTTCTGTGCCCAAAATGAACGCCGCTTTCCAACAGATCTTTCATTGATACGATAGACATAGTACACTCCTTGCGTTTAGCCTCCGCTTCCGTCTTTCCTTCTGGGACCAGAGCGATCTCTGGCACGCACCGTCCGGTCGGGAAGCGTGTGTGATACAAAATTTGACCCGCAAGATTGCGGGATCGTGAGCAGTATATCATGCGGACCTAGTTTCGTCTAGATAGTGGGTGTATTGAAACAGTTTCCTTCGCCCAGTTTGTGTTATGCTATTGATGTCAAGAATTGAGTCGTCTCAGGAGGAAGAATGTCCCAGGAAAGTGTGCGAAGGGAAGAGTACCGGGTCAGTGGAGATGCCTTGATGGAAAAGGTCAAAGAACTGATCCATGAGGGTAATATCCGCAGGATCATTATCAAAGATAAAGACGAAAAGACACTGGTAGATATCCCGCTGACGTTTGGTGTCCTGGGAGTGTTGGTCGCTCCCCAGCTGGCAGCCCTGGGAGCCCTGGCTGCGCTGGTAGGTGATGCCACCGTGGTGGTTGAAATAGCAGACTGAAATTTATAGGGTTCAAATCCTATAGAAGGATTTAAACCCTATAAGCTTGTCTAGTTGACTGCCGGACAGGCTGATAGTATACTGTGTTCAGTACAATCAAATACCTTCGGGGCAGGGTGAGCGAAAGCAATTCCCAATCGGCGGTACAGCCCGCGAGCGCCAGAGATGGCGCAGGATCCGGTGTGACTCCGGAGCCGACGGTATAGTCCGGACAGGAGAAGGTCATACGGATTCATCAGAATCCACTTGAGTTATTATTTGCCCCGAGAGCGCGTGTTGCTTTCGGGTTTTTCATAACCGCCTGCTCCCGTCCTGACCGCCATTCTTGGGCGTTTTTTGGTTATTGAGGGAGCTTGGCTTATGCGTTATTGGTGGAAGAAGAACTTATTTAAGATTGGATTCCCGGTCCTCTCGGCCCTGGTAGGACTGCTGCTGTGGCAGATATTCACTTCCCTCAGCGATATTCCTTCATTTATTTTCCCTAAACCAAGTGAGGTTTGGCAGCGTTTGCTGTCTGTTATCAAGGACGGTTCTCTACTGTTCCACACTCTGGTGACCCTTCAGGAAGTGATCCTTGGTCTGGCATTGGGTTTATTGGCAGCGATCATCACCGGCTATTTCCTGGCGAAGTCCAGATTGGTGGAGCAAGTGCTGGCGCCCTACATCGTCGCCAGTCAGTCCATCCCCATTGTAGCTATTGCCCCTCTGTTGGTGATCTGGCTGGGTCCTGGAATCCTATCCAAGATCCTGACCAGTGCTTTGATCGTTTTTTTCCCTGTACTGGTAAATACCATTGTTGGTTTGCGTTCGGTTCCCAGTGAGCTGTATGATTTGCTGCGCTCCCTGCATGCCAGCTCCTGGCAGCGAATCATCAAACTGGAGATCCCTGCAGCTATGCCGGTCTTTCTGGGCGGCCTGCGGATTGGAGCGACTCTGGCTGTGATTGGGGCAGTGGTCGGCGAGTTTGTGGGTGCGGATCAGGGTCTGGGCTTCCTTGTCAATGTTGGCCGTGGTTTGTACGATACCTCGCTGGTGTTTGTGGCGGTCTTCACTCTGGTAGTGTTGGCGCTGGCCTTGTATGGTTCAGTGGTCTTACTTGAAAATCGTTTGTTATCCTGGCAGAAGCACAATGGTGAAAGTTGATTTAGCGAATGGAAGGATGGTGCATATGAAGCTCCCAAAAATTGTTGTGATTCTGGCGGTTATCCTGATGATGGTATCCTGTGTCCCAGGAATGCCTGCAAATCTGGTCCCGGGAGAACTGACTCATGTCCGCTTGCCGATGGGGTATGTTCCCAATGTGCAGTATGCTCCTTTTTACACAGCGGTGGAAAAAGGATTCTACGCTGAAGAAGGGATCGAGCTGGAGTTTGACTATTCCTATGAGACCGATGGGGTTGCTTTGGTTGGTGCGAATGATCTGCAGTTTTCCCTGGTCTCAGGAGAGCAGGTTCCCATTGCTAGAGGACAGGGTATTCCTATTGTTTATGTCATGGCCTGGTACAGTGAGTATCCCGTTGCAGTGATCGCAAAATCTGACCAGAATCTAAAAACTCCCCAGGACTTGGCCGGGAAACGGGTTGGTCTGCCCGGATTGTTTGGAGCCAATTATGTCGGTTTGCGGGCCTTGATGGACTACGCTGGTCTGGATGAGAACGACCTAACCCTGGAATCAATCGGATTTACCCAGGTAGAGGCGCTGGCAGCTGACACCAGCCAGGTGGTGGTTGGATATATTGCCAACGAGCCAATCCAGCTGGCCGCTCAGGGATACGAGCTGGATGTGCTGCAGGTAGCTGATTACCTGGAATTGGTCTCTAACGGCTTGATTACCAACGAGAAGACCATCGCTGAGAATCCTGATTTGGTCCAGCGCATGGTCAGGGCGACAATGCGCGGGATCCAGTACGCTGTGGAGCATCCTCAGGAGGCTTACGAGCTTTGTATGAACTACGTGGATGGCCTGGAGAATGCGGACCAGGATGTTCAATTTCAGGTTATGGAGGCATCGATGGACCTCTATCAAACTGATCCTTACGGATACAGCAGCCCGCAATCCTGGTCAAATATGCAGAATGTGTTGTTGGATATGGGGATGTTAAAGCACCCCATCAATCTGGAGGAAGCTTACAGTAATGAATTCATCCAATAACCATCTGCTGTCTGTGCAAGATCTGAGTGTGACTTTCGCTGATGAAAAAGGGTCTCTCCTGGCATTAAAACAGATCAGCTTCACAATCGACTGTGAGCAGTTTGTTTGTGTGGTGGGACCATCCGGTAGTGGAAAAAGCACGCTAATCCGCGTGTTGGCCGGTCTGCTGCCGCCAACTTCAGGTCAAGTAACCCTCGACGGCATCCCGGTGACGGAACCCCGTCTGGGGGTAGGCATTGTTTTTCAAAAAGCCAATCTGATGCCATGGCGCACAGTTCTGGGAAATATCACACTGCCATTAGAGATTGCTCATGTGCCAGCTCAGGAGACTGACCGGCAGGCCAGGGCACTGATTGATTTGGTAGGATTGAGCGGTTTTGAGGACTGGCTCCCCCGAGATCTTTCGGGAGGGATGATGCAGCGGGTTGCCATTGCCAGAAGTCTCATTCAGGATCCGGATTTGCTGCTGCTGGATGAACCCTTTGGGGCTCTGGATGCACTGACCCGCGAGAAAATGGGAACGGAGCTGCTCCGCATTTGGAGAGCAACAAAGAAGACTGTTATCATGATCACCCATGATATCTCGGAAGCGGTATTCCTGGCGGACAGGGTGCTGGCGATCTCTCCGCACCCGGGCAGACTTCGACTCGATCTGCCGGTTCCTCTTGAACGACCCCGTGGAGAGGAAGACCGGTTTAAACCGGTATTTATAGAGGCTACTCAGAAACTTCGTGAGGCGATCAAGTAACACCTGCTTGTAATCCAAAGAGGACATTAAAAATTATACAGTTTTTATAATTGCGTGTTAAGATAGGGGGCAGATTTTATTAGTTTAACTTATAAGCTGGAGAGCGTTATGTCTGAATATCAAGAGTTGGAAACCTCTCAACGGCGCCGGAAACCCTTAAAGTTCATCATTGGTGGTCTGGTAATCGTTGCTGGGATCATATATTTAATGGCTTCTTCCTTGAGTGCCAGTGCCCAGTATTTCTTGACTGTTGATGAGGTGCTTGCCAGGGAGCAGAGCGGCGAATTGGTTGGAAGGAATATCCGCGTCTCAGGGGCTGTGTTGGGGGAAACGATCGAGTATGATATTGATTCGCTGGAATTGAGTTTTACAATTGCCCACGTTCCCGCGGACAATCAGTTGATTGCGGATCAGGGCGGCCTGGCAAAAGCTCTGCATGATGCGGTAAATGACCCTGACCGTTCCCGTTTAAAAATCCTCTACAGCGGACCAATTCCGGACCTGCTTCAAAATGAAGCCCAGGCAATTCTCACCGGGGAGCTGCTGCCCTCTGGTGTATTCCTTGCTGATGAGATTCTGTTGAAATGCCCCACAAAATATGAAGGCGAGGTTCCGGAACAGATCAATCTTGAGCAAGAGTGAATTAACATAAGTATGGAGTGTGTTGATGGCAGCTGAAATTGGTTTTGGCGCGTTATTTATCACCCTGATATTTGCAGTGTACGGCATTGTTGCCGCGGTTTATGGACAGAAGAACAAATCCCAGGCATGGATCCTCAGCGCCCGTCAGGCAATGATCCTTGTTTTTCCGCTGTTGACCGTGTCGGTTGCGGCGATGCTGTATCTGCTGGTAAGCGATGATTTTCAGGTGGTCTACGTAGCAGATGTATCCAGCAGGAGCATGCCTGTCTATTTGAAACTGACCGCCCTGTGGGGCGGGCAGGCAGGATCGCTGTTGTTCTGGTCCTGGCTGTTAGCCGGATTCGGATCCGCAGTCGCCCTCCGGAAATGGGATCGAGACGGTGATCTGCTGCCCTGGGTAATTGTTGTCAATTTGATCACTTTGGCATTCTTCCTGGTCTTGAATATTTTTTATGAGAATCCTTTTCTCCGCTACTGGCAGGATGCCAGTGGGATCCTGACTTCTTTCAGCCAGCCCAAGGGCGCGCTGCCGATATTTCCCAGTGATGGGTCTGGCTTAAATCCACTACTGCGGCATCCTGGAATGATCATCCACCCACCCATGCAGTACCTGGGTTTTGTGGGTTTCATCATTCCCTTTTCCTATGCAATTGCAAGTTTGATCACCGGCAGAACGGATGATCGCTGGATCCGGATTTCGAGGGGATGGACTCTATGGGCCTGGCTGTTCCTGTCTTTGGGGCTGGTTCTGGGAGCCCGCTGGGCGTATGACGTGCTGGGTTGGGGTGGTTATTGGGGCTGGGATCCAGTTGAGAATTCTGCCCTCATGCCCTGGCTGACCGGCACTGCTTACCTGCATGCTGTGCTCATTCATGAAAAGCGCAGCATGTTTAAAGAATGGTCACTGCTGCTAATCATCATCACCTATTTGCTGGTTATCTACGGTACTTTCATCACCCGGTCTGGGTTGCTGTCCTCTGTGCATTCTTTTGCCCAGAGTCGGATTGGCCCGGTATTTCTAGGTTTCATTGCTCTCACGGTGCTCATCACCGCCTGGCTGCTGAACTCGCGCTGGAAGAAGCTTCAATCCCAGCATGTACTGGAAAAGATACTGACGCGGGAAGGATTGATCATTATCAGTGTGGTGCTTTTCCTGGGTTTGATGGTGACCGTCTTCTGGGGCGTGCTTTTCCCGACCATATCTGAACTAGCGACCGGTCAAAAAGTAACTGTTGGTCCGCCGTTCTATGAGCGTGTTGCCGGACCGATCATGGGGGGACTGCTGATTTTGATGGTGCTTTGTCCGCTGGCGGTCTGGAGTTTCGTTTCTTACCGCCATCTTGGTCGATTGCTCTGGAAACCATTTTTGGTGTCCCTGATAGGGATCGCCCTGCCTTTGTGGGGAGGACTCAACCGCTGGCCAGCTTTGATCGCTTTCTGGTTGGTTGCTTTTGTGTTGGCTGTCAATATATTTGAATTTTTCCGCCGTACTCGTCTGAGAAGGCGCACAGAAAACGAAAGCTGGGGAACAGCCTTGGCCCGGGTCTTAAAACGGAATCAACGCTCTTATGGAGCGATGATTGTCCATGTCGGCGTGGTCCTGATGGCTTTGGGTGTGATCGGAATCGAATTCTTTCAGACCGAGACCCAGGGAACTTTAGCCGAAGGTCAGAGCCTGAATCTGGCGTCCTACACGATGACTTATGAGCAGCTGGATGTTTTTGATGATATGTCCAGTGCCAGGAATGTAGCCCGGGCTGTGGTCTCCGTTGAAAAGAACGGAAAAGTGCTGGATGAGCTATACCCCCGCCGTGATTTCTATTATGATTCCGGACAGCCTGTCACCATCCCTGGAGTCCGCAGTACGCTGCTGGATGATTTTTATGTCATCCTGGTGGATTGGAAAGAAGTCACCTCTCAGGGCGCGACCTTCAAGGTCTATAATAATCCACTTGTTAAATGGCTTTGGGTCGGGGCCTGGGTTTTCATCGGCGGCGTTTTAGTCGCTACCTGGCCAGCTAAGAAAAAATCAACTGCGTAGGAAGGACAGATAAGTTATGAAGAGAATGTCTAGAGTTTTCCTGGGGTTGATCAGTCTGCTGGTTTTGATGTTGGCTCTGACTGGTTCTGTATTAGCTCAGGGCTCCGATCCCACGGATGACGATGTCAACGCGGTCGCTAGTCAGCTCTATTGCCCGGTTTGTGAGAACATCCCTCTCGATGCCTGTGGAACTGCGGCGTGTGAGCAGTGGCGTGGGATTATCCGAGAAAAACTGGCTGAAGGTTGGACAGAGGATCAGATCAAGGACTATTTCGTGGCTCAATATGGGGACCGCGTGCTGGCTGAGCCGCCCAGGCAGGGTTTTAACTGGCTGGTATACCTTGTCCCTGCTCTGGCGCTGATCGGTGGCGTGGTGCTGCTAGGGCTGGGTTTCCAAAAGTGGCGCCAGGCCGCAGTGGAGCGCAAACCAGCGGACCCATCCAGGAAAGCCAAGGAATCCTCTGAACCTTCGGATGACTATATCCGCAAGGTTGAAGAGGAGTTAAAAGAGCGTTCCAGGAGTTCAAAATGAAGAAAATCTTGCTGTGGGGAGGCTTGCTGTTGTTGCTGGTGGTCTTGGGTGTTGGATTATACCGATCCCAACAGGGACAGGTCGGAGTAGGAGAACCCGCTCCAGATTTTGAGCTGCAGTCCTTTTCTGGTGAGACGTACCGCATTGCTGATTATCAGGGAAATGTGGTTGTTGTCAATTTCTGGGCTTCGTGGTGTGAATCATGTAAACCTGAGGCCAGAGACCTAGAGGCAGCATACCAATCGTATCGGGCCAGGGGAGATGTGCTTTTCCTGGGTGTTGATTATGTGGATACTGAACCGGAAGCTCTGGAGTATCTGGAGGAATTCCAGATCACCTATCCAAACGGACCGGATCTCAGGACAGAGATTTCCCAGGCTTTTAGGATCAGAGGTGTGCCGGAGACTTTTGTCATTGATAAGAATGGGCAGATCGCCCATTTGCAGATCGGCCCCTTCCAATCTCTGGATCATATTTTGTCAGTTATCGATCCGCTGCTCGATTAGCGGATCCGGAGAAGTGTGTCATGACAGTTAGTTCGCTAATTATCGTATTAATGATCTTCCTACTGGCTGGTGTGCTGGTAGTGCGTCCATTTCTGGATGCGGATTCCGGGCAAAAGCTGTCCACAGCCGGACGATATGATTCCCTGCTGGCGGAAAGAGAGCGCATTTATAACGCTATCGAGGGGCTTGATCAGGACTTTGATTTTCAGAAGATATCCAGTGAAGAACACGACCGCGGCAGGCAGGAGCTGTTAAGAGAAGCTGCCGTTGTCCTCCAGAAGTTAGAGAATCATCCTGATCATGGGAAAGAAGGAAAGAAAACCGGCACCCTTTCCGCAGGCGATGATAGCCTGGAGCGTTTGATCGCTGAAAGACGAAATGCTCTCCAGGCTGCCCGTGGGGAACTTTGCCCTGCTTGCGGCCAGGCAGTCGCCGAGGATGATCAATTCTGCAGTAACTGCGGGGAGAAGTTAGTATGAAACGCTCCATTGTTCTTTTTATTAGTCTAGCTGTGCTGATCAGTCTGATCCTGGGTGGATGCTTAACCCTGGCAGAGGATATAACACCACCTCCTGAAGAGCCCCGATCTACTATGCCTGCGGCGGCAGCAACTGCCACGATTGCCGCGGAACCAGACAACCAGGATGAAATTACGCCAGCTCCGACCGTTCCAGCAGAAGAGGGCTCTGTTGTTGTTGAAGTCCAGGATCAAACCGGGGGAGTCTTGCTGGACAGCGGATTGGAGATCAGCCTGGAAGGTTACGACCAATTCGAACAGGTATTCCAGGATTTCCTGACTCTGCCGGCTGATGGAAAAGTGACCTTTCAAGAAGTGCCCTTTGAACCGGGGCGGGTTTTCTTCGCTTCAATTCCCTACGGTGGTGCGATCTACCGTTCTGAAGTTGTCCAGGTTGATCAGGAAACTTCTTTAACCCTGCAGATGCAAATATTTGAGACAACCACTGATACCTCCGGCTTGCTGATCGATCGGCTGCACGTGCTGGTTGAGTTCCCTCAACCAGGACTGGCCCAGGTGACGGAGATTTTTATTCTCTCTAACCTCGGGGATAAAACCATTGTGTCCGGGGCTGCAGACGAACCGAGCGCTGAATTTCCCCTGCCAGAGAATGCTGGATCTGTCCAGTTTGAGGATGGAGCTTTGGGTCAACGTTTCTTGTTAACTGAAAATGGTTTTGGTGATACAGTCAGTATTCCTCCGGGAAGCGGAGTCTACCAAGTGTTGGTTTACTATAATCTGCCTTATCAGGGCAGTCGGCTGGATTTCGAGCAGGTCATGAATTATCCGCTCAACGCGGCGGTGGTGATGCTGCCTGCTGGCAGCGCTACACTCGCTGGATCGAATCTGGAAGACCTTGGTGTGCAATCTCTGCCGGAAGCGGAGGTCCAGCTCTATTCTGCCCAGTCTATCCCGCGGGGCGAGAAATTGGAATTTCAACTCAAAGAGGGCTCACAAGATGGTACTGGCGCTCTCAGTCGCAACCAGGTCCTGATCGGTGTTGCCGGTCTGCTAGGGGTCTTGATGATAGGATCCGGGATATTTTTGTTTTTCCGCAACAAGAAACGTTTTTCCGAGATTCGGGAACGCGAACACGAGAGTCTTTCCCAGGAGGAGATCCTGGATAGCATTCTTGCTCTGGAGGATTTATATAAGCAGGGAGAGATTTCCCAGAAAATTTTCGAAAGCAAACGCGCCGAGCTCAAGAACCAACTCCGAAAAACTGCTGAGGATGATAAGTAAGAGATGATCCTGGTCAAGAAGCTGGTCAAACGATTTGGTCCACTGACTGTGCTCAGGGAGCTGGATTTTTCAGTTGCAGAAGGCGAGTTTGTGGCTTTACTGGGACCGAACGGTGCCGGGAAAACCACTCTGCTTCGCATCCTGGCGACCCTGTCCAGACCGACATCAGGTTTGGTGAGGATTGCATCCTACCAGTTAACTCAGGCCGGACCGGAACTGAGAGCCCAACTGGGAGTAGTATCGCATCAGCCGCTGCTCTATGGAGATCTGACAGCCAGGGAGAATTTGATCTTTTACGGGAAGCTCTATGGGATCAGTCAAGAGCGCATTCAGGAAGTTCTGGAGCTGGTAGGATTGGGCTCCCGCCAGGATGATCTGGTCCGCACCTATTCCCGGGGTATGCAGCAGCGTTTAGCGATCGGCCGGGCGATCCTTCACAATCCCAAAATATTACTGCTGGACGAGCCCCATACCGGGCTGGATCAGGAGGCGGGGGAGATCCTGGATCGTGTGCTCCAGGAAGTTGCCCTGGAAGGCAGGACAGTGGTGATGACTTCTCATGATCTGGTCCGGGCAGCGAGCTTGGCAACCCGAATCGATCTGCTGTCGCGGGGAAAAATCACTGCCAGCACACCTGCGCAAGGATTGAGCTCGGGCGATCTGGTAGATTTCTACCGAACTGCTTTGGCTGGTGGAAGGGGGAAGGCGTGAAATCTTATCTGCGGGCTGTGGGTGCTGTGATCTGGAAGGATTTCCGGGCAGAATGGAGGACCCGGGAGAATTTATCAGCCATGCTGGTTTTTTCCCTGCTGGTAATCTTGATCTTCAATTTTGCCCTTGAGCTGGATCTTCAGGCTCGTACATCCTTATCGGCTGGCATCTTGTGGGCTACATTTATTTTTGCGGGAACGATCGGCCTAAACCGATCTCTTGCAGTCGAGAAGGATCGCGGCTGCCTGGATGGTTTACTGCTGGCGCCGGTCGACCGGAGTGTGATCTATTTCGGGAAAGCCGTTGGAAATTTGCTTTTCATGTTGATTGTTGAAGCCATTGTGCTGCCGCTGTTCAGCTTTTTGTATGCCTTTAACGTGTTTCAGCCCGGATTTCTGCTGGTGGTACTGCTGGGATCGATTGGCTACGCAGCAGTGGGAACGCTGCTTTCCACGATGGTTGTTCAGGCTAGAACGCGTGATATTCTGTTGCCTATCTTGTTGTTCCCGCTGACTCTACCAGTTGTGATTGCTGCTGTAAAAGGCAGCCAGGGTTTCTTTCAAAGTTTGCCTTATGAGGAATTTTCAGTCTGGATTAATATCCTGGTTGCTTATGACCTGATTTTCATCGCCGTCGCTATGATGGTTTTTGATTTTGTTCTGGAGGATTGATCTATGAAGCCTAAACCCCGCTTGTTAACAGTTCTTGACCTGCTTGCTGCTGTGAGCGTGCTTGCCGCAGCTGGTTTGGTGTTTTTCTATGCCCCTGTTGAGCAGATGATGGGAGCCGTTCAAAAAGTGTTCTATTTTCATGTCGCCACTGCCTGGGTAGGTATGCTGGGCTTTGGAGTTGCAGCGGTCTCAGGAATTCTCTATCTCCAGAGGGAAGAAGAGCGTTATGATGTTGCTGGTTCGGCTGCTGTTGAGATCAGTCTGGTTTTCTTCCTGATTGCCATCATCATGGGATCGATCTGGGCTCGACCAATCTGGAACACCTGGTGGACCTGGGATCCCCGGCTGACAACGGCTGCTATTGTTGAGCTGATTTTTGCTGCTTACCTCCTGCTGCGATCCGGCGTGGACGACCCGGAACGCCGGGCTCGGTTCTCAGCCATCTACGCAATTTTTGGTTTTATCAGTGTGCCCCTTACCTTTATATCTATTCGTTTGCTGCGCACGATCCACCCGGTGGTGATTGGCAGTGCGGAAGCTGCCAGCCAGGGAGGTTTCAACATGGATGATCCCATGAAAACGGCTTTTTTCTTCAGCCTGGCCGCCTTTTCAATTTTATTCGCTGACCTGCTCTGGCACAGAGTCCGTCTCGGCGAGCTGCAGCGGAAAGTGATAGCCCTGCGATTCAAATCCTATGAGGAGGAAGATTAAAAATGCTCAGCCGCTTATTGGTCCCCGATACAGTTGATTACATGATCGCGGGATATGTCGTGATTTCTGTTTCTTTAGTGGGTTATCTGGCGAGTCTGGTACTGCGCTGGCGGAAAGCTGCTGCGGAATACCGGTCCTATCAAAAAGACCTTGAGAACAACTAAAGTCCCCTGCCAGGAGCTGAGTTGCCCCTAGGCATCTTCAGCTTTTGGTGAATTTCCTGCTGTAATAACGCTGACCTTCGTACTCTGATACCATTAATTTTCCCGAATTAATTAGTTTTTCCAGGCTGGAGTAGGTACTTCCGGTCCTTTCCAGTAAGCTTGTGACCGCATCCTCGCGCAGGGGGTGGACTGCCGATATGCTTAATAGATCGGTTTCCAGATCTCCTGTGGATGAAAACTCATTTCCCTCGTATCCAATCAATAGTTCTGTATTCAGTCCCTGATTCTTGAAGATATGATACGCCCGGTTGAGATTTTCTTCTATGGGTGGAAGCACCCAGGATTCTGCGGGAGGGCGTGTGGGA
>Ga0055450_10000030_pt1 | contig 18816 bp, 3 predicted proteins | sample China_Galinas_PW_5_FD_57740 | JGI IMG/M metagenome (GOLD analysis project Ga0055450, IMG submission 57740) | Wetland microbial communities from San Francisco Bay, California, USA, that impact long-term carbon sequestration - China_Galinas_PWC_D1 | ecosystem: Environmental > Aquatic > Marine >... | reverse complement strand
ATTTTACTAACAGTCCGTTCTATGTAAACCAGAAGCTGCAACCATGGAAAACAAACTACGGCAAAAGATGTGCGGGGGTCAGTTCTTTTGGTATCGGCGGTACCAATGCGCATGCCATTTTGGAAGAGGCACCGCAAGCACCCAACGGAACACCGTCTCGCGCATATCAATTGTTTCTCCTATCGGCCAAAACACCCACCGCCTTGAAAATGATGACAACTAATCTGAATGCCCATATGGGACAGCATTCAGATCTTAATCCAGCGGATGCTGCCTATACGCTTCAGGTAGGTAGATCCTCCCATAGATTCCGTCGTATGTGGTGTTCAAAAGCCGATACAGGCATTTTTCCATTATCGACAGATTCTAAAGAAATGGACTTTTCCGAAGCGAAAAATGCGATTCCTCCTCGGCTTTGTTTTTTGTTTCCAGGACAGGGGGCGCAGCGAATCAACATGTTTCGGGATTTGTACGAGCAGGAACCCGGATTCAGAAATCCTTTGCTGCAATGTTGCCATGATCTGATTCCTCATCTGGGTTTAGATCTAACAAGTATCCTCTATCCTGAAGAAAGCAAACGAGATGAATATGCCCGAATGCTCCAAGAAACTTGGCTAAGCCAACCGGCTCTTTTTGTTGTAGAGTATGCCTTGGTTTGTCTATGGAAATCCTGGGGAGTCGAACCACAAATTATGATCGGTCATAGTCTGGGGGAATATGTTGCTGCCTGTGTGGCCGGTGTTTTCACAATCGAGGACGCATTGAAACTAGTCGCAGTGCGCGGCAAACTAATTCAAGAGCTGCCTCCGGGAGATATGGTTACAGTTGCCCTATCGGAGAGAGAGGTTCAATCCCTTTTAGATGATTGTTCTAACCATGGCGTTAACTGCTCGTTGGCAGCCGTAAATGCGCCATCTCGCTGTGTTATATCTGGATCATCCATCTCAATTTCCTATTTGGTAAAAAAATTGAGCCAAGATGGTCACGAAGGACGACTTCTCTCGACTTCCCATGCCTTCCATTCCGCCATGCTTGATCCAATTCTGCAACAATTCCGGTCGGAAATGGAAGGAATCGATCTGAACGTACCGAATATTCCCTTTGTTTCTAATGTCACTGGTAAACCTATTCGTACAGAAGAAGCTACTGACCCTGCATATTGGGCCAAGCATATGAGACAAACGGTTCAGTTTTCTTTGGGAATCGAGACCGTTATGGCAGATACCAATATATTGTTTCTCGAAGTAGGGCCAGGACAAAGCCTGAGCACTCTGATTCGTCAGCAATCTTCGTTGGAACCTGGCAGAATAGTGAGTTCGGCCTCTTCCGATTTGCATTTGAAATCCGATCAGGCTTCGATTCTTGGGGCTTTGGGACGGCTTTGGACTCAAGGGGTTCAACCTTCATGGGATGGATTCTATGAGTATGAAAAGCGTTTTCGACTTCCCTTGCCTACGTATCCTTACGAGTATCAGAGCTTTGATCTGGGCGTTATGCATGAAACCACGCAAGCGACGCATCTATCAGTCGGAAGGGACAGAGTGGAAAAATCAGAGCGGATGCTATATTTGCCCAATTGGGAACACTCTCTAATGACTGAACCTGCGAGGGAAAATCCCTTCAAAAATAGTTGGTGGTTGTTCTTCTTGGATCAGCATGGATTTGGAAAAGATGTGGTTGAAGAATTGAAGAAGCAAGGCGTCAAGGCGATTACTGTCACAAAAGGAGAAAAGTATGAACAAATCGATGATTGTTCGTTTGTTGTGGATCCCCATGATAACGAAAGTCTCCTTAAGCTTGCTTTTAAAATCAAAGATTTCAAGCGAGCCCCAGACAGAGTACTCCATTTTTGGAGTTTGGATACCAGTAGTACTCGAAATTATTCAATCAAACGATTCAAGGATGCTCAATACCCCGGAATTTATAGTCTTTTGTTTATCATAAAGTCTTTGTCAAAGTTACGAGTCAATCGCCAGATACTATGTTGGGTAGTGACGAATCAACATCACAATATTACCGCAGAAGAACAGTTGAATGCAACGAATTCGCCCCTCCTTGCAGCTTGTAATGTAATACCACAAGAATACTCGAATATACGCTGTATAAATGTAGATCTTCATGTAGAATTGTTTAATAGAATCCAAAAAGAACAGGCAGTTAACCAGCTTCTCGAAGAATTAAAACTAGAACCCAATGAGAAAAAAATCGCATATCGTGGAAATTTCCGGTGGCGTCAAACCTTTTCTTCGGTTCTCTCAAAAAAATTCACTTCAAATCTTTCATGCATACATACTGGCGGAGTGTATCTCATCACCGGTGGCTTAGGAGATCTAGGTCTTTTAGTGGCCGAGTTCCTGGTGCGCAAACATAAGGCCTCCGTCATTCTGATTGGTAGGTCAGCCTTTCCTCTCGAGGAAGATTGGGACAAATGGATCCAAGAAAAGGGAGTAAAGGATCGGGTGTCGAAAAAAATTATCCGATTGAGACACCTTAAGGAAGTAGGCACAAGAATAATAGTTAAGCAGGCGGATGTTGGCGTTTTCGAGGAAATGGAAAAGCTCTTGTACGATATCGATCTATCCTTCGGTCATTTGAATGGTATTGTCCACGCAGCAGGGATTGTAGGAAAAGACGCTTCGTTTTTCATTGAAGAAAGTGGCATCGATCAATTTGAAGACCAATATCAGGCGAAAGTTTACGGATTATTGAATATAAGCAGGGCGTTGGGGGATCGGAAACTGGATTTCTTGATGCTCATGTCTTCATTAGCATCCGTTTTGGGTGGCATGGGTACGCTAATCTATTCCGCCGTCAATAGTTTTATGGATAGCTTCGCTATTCAGCAGAATAAAAATAATAAATTTCCATGCGTTAGCGTCAATTGGGATTACCTTAACCTAACAGAGAATTATTCGGATCCTTCTGTTTTGAGTTTGAAATCGCAGGATTCAGCCATTGATTCGAATGGAGTCGAAAAAGTTCTGGAAATTGTTTTTTCGAATATGAAATCACCTCAAGTCTTGGTTTCTACGACGGATTTAACGAATAGGATCAGACAATGGGCCAGTTACAGCCAAGGGGGATTGTCTACCCACAAAGAGGTAGTAACACGTCGTGCAAGACTCGGAACGGAGTACATTGCACCTAGAAATGAGATAGAGGAGCAGCTTTCCGGAATTTGGCGAGAACTATTCGGGTACGAGAAAATCGGTATTAATGATAATTTTTTCGAAATAGGTGGTGATTCTATTCAACTTACCAAATATTCGGTGAAACTTGGAGCGAGTTTCGGATTGCATTTCAATATAAAAGATCTTTTCAACTACCCAACTATCGAAGGCTTAGCACATGAAATTACCAAATCGATAATCAAAGAAAAATCAAATGAAGATTCGGAAAAAGGTGGAGAAAATTCAGACGATCTCGACAAAAGCCAAGAGTTTGTTTTCTAACAAGGATAGAGAATGACATTCCCAGAATTATTATCTCAAATCTATGCCAATAATATCACGATCCAAAAAAGAGGTCGTGAATTAGTAGTTAAAGCCCATAAGGATAGTATTACACCAGAGATGGGTAAATCTATCTCTAAATACAAGCAAGAGCTGCTCTCGATGCTTGAAGACGAGAGTAACTTCAAAAAGGAGATCTCATATCCACTGGGAAAAATGCCTGAGTCACAACGGGCTAAAATTCCTTTATCGTTTGCGCAGCAAAGGCTCTGGTTTTTATATCAACTAGAGGGGCAAAATGCAGCTACTTATAACCTACCTTTTACACTGCGGTTAAAAGGAAAAATCGATTCGGATGCTTTCGACAAAAGCTTTCAGCAGATTGTAGATCGCCATGAGGTTTTAAGGACAGGATTCAGATTGGAAGACGGCCTGGCACGACAGGTGATTGTTGACGGTTTGAACTTTCAAGTTGAACATCGTGAGATCATCAAATCTGACATTGACAAGGAAATTCAACAGCATGCGTCTACTCCATTCAACCTGGAAGAAGCTCCATTATTGAGAGTTAGTCTGTTGAAGTTAGAAGAGGAAGATCACCTGTTGTTGATCAACATGCATCACATAGTCTCGGATGGATGGTCGAACTTGATCTTGGTTCGTGAATTTTCGCTTATTTACTACGCTTGCCTAAAGGGATTGCATGCGCCATTGCCTGAATTGCCGATTCAGTATGGGGACTTCGCATACTATCAAAGGGAATATATGCAAGGAGAGGTTTTAGAAAGAAGTATCAATCATTGGAAATCCAAGCTTGCCGGATTGCCTCCGCTTTTGCAACTCCCGACAGATCGGCCGCGTCCCGTTGTTCAGAGCTATCGTGGTGCAACAGAAAAAATCAGTTGGCCAAATGCCTCTACAGCACAATTAAAGGCATTGTGCAGCGCAGAGGAAACGACTCTGTTCATGATGCTACTTGCGGCATTTCAGGTACTTCTTTCCAAATATACAGGTTCGTCGGATATTGCCGTTGGATCACCCATCACCAATAGAACAAGACCAGAAATAGAGAATATGGTGGGGTTCTTTGTAAATACGCTAGTGTTGCGATCCAGAGTCAATGCAGAACTAAATTTCAGAGAGTTCTTGAAACAGGTAAAAGACACCACGTTGGACGCCTATGAAAATCAGGATCTTCCGTTTGAAAAACTTGTCGATGCTTTGGCGGTTGATCGCAGCCAGAGCTATTCGCCATTGTTTCAGGTGATGTTTGTCCTACAGAATGTTCCTTTAGAGTCGATTGGATTGCCAGGTGTCGAGATCACTCAGATTGACACCCAGTTCGAAGTTTCAAAATTCGATCTAACTCTGAGTCTTACAGACAATCAGGGTGGAATAACAGGTTTTATCGAATATAATCGAGAATTGTTCGGGAAGAAGACGATTCAGAGGATGATTGGACATTATATAGTGTTACTTGAAGAGATTGTATCCAATCCAGGAAAAAAGATTTCGGAACTTAGAATTCTCACCGAAGCCGAACGACGCCAACTTTTAGCTAGGTGGAACAAAAAGCGAGTAGACTATCCAACAGACAAATGTGTCCATCAACTTTTCGAAGAACATGCCGAAAAAAGTCCCGACAATGTTGCAGCCGTTTTTGAAGACCAACGGCTCACCTACCGCGAATTGAACGAACGAGCGAATCACCTTGCTCATTTTCTGATCAAAAAAAATGTTGGGCCTGAAGTGTTAGTAGGGATATGTTTGGAGCGATCCCTCGAAATGGTCATCGGAATACTGGGAATCTTAAAGGCGGGGGGTGCCTACGTTCCGATTGAAAGCAGCATTCCGAAAGAGAGATTGGAATACATACTTCGAGATACGGATATTGATATTCTGATATCCGACAAATTCTTGTCCGATAGGATCGGAAAACAATCACTTGAGGTGGTCAATCCGAAAACTTTTATGCGATCCACGATGACCGCTCCAGTTGTCAATCCAGTGTGCAGTGTTTCGGCAGAGAACCTATGCTATATTATCTATACTTCAGGATCTTCAGGGAATCCGAAAGGTGTTGCTGTAACCCATGGAAACGTTAAGCGCTTGTTTGAAAGCACAAACAAACTCTACGGATTCAACAGCACCGATGTCTGGGCTTTTTTTCACTCTTTTAGTTTTGATTTTTCGGTTTGGGAGTTATGGGGGGCTCTTTTTTTCGGAGGGACACTTGTCGTTGTGCCAAAGGTTACAACCACGTCTCTGGAAGACTTTTATGATTTGATCGTAACCAATGGGGTGACAGTACTGAACCAGACGCCCTCTGCCTTCTACTCCTTTCAGGATATAGTCCTAACTAAAAAGGACAAACCCAACTCTTTACGTCTGGTAGTTTTCGGCGGAGAGGTATTGGATTTTCAACGGATTACTCCTTGGGTGCGAAGATTTGGGGATTCGATACCAAAGCTATACAACATGTACGGAATCACTGAAACGACGGTACACGTCACCTACCAACAAATAACAAAGGAGATAATTGAAGAGAAGAGATGGGACCTGATAGGGATTCCTCTAAGTGATTTGGGGCTTCTCATCCTTGATTCGAACAATTCACTCTCACCGATAGGTGTATCAGGTGAAATCCATGTCCTAGGAGCCGGTCTGGCACGAGGGTATTTAAATCGTCCCGAACTGACAAAGGAAAAGTTTATTTCCAATCCATTTGACGACGATCCTAGCTCGAGACTATATAAAACTGGCGACCTTGCTCGTTGGTTGCCTGATGGCAATATCGAGTTTATAGGGCGGCTCGACAACCAAGTCAAAATTCGAGGGTTCAGGATTGAGTTGGGGGAGATCGAATCAGTATTGAGCCAGTGTGAACAGGTCAAACGCGCCGTAGTGACTGTGTATGAAAGAAACGACAACAAACAACTGATTGCCTATGTTGTCCCTGTAAATAAGAAAGACCTGGAAGAAACGGAAGTACGAGCTTTTCTGGAATCGCGGTTGCCCCAGTATATGGTCCCAACGGCATTCATTGTGATGGAATCGATTCCTTTGACCATCAACGGCAAGGTCGATAGGAAGGCTCTCCCCATTCCTGATTTCAACGAACGTATCGAAAAAAAATATCTAGCACCAACAACGGAAATCCAGAAAAAACTGGAAAAAATATTATCAGAAATTCTAGGCCTCAAAAGAGTCGGTCTCAAGGACAATTTTCTTGAAATCGGTGGAAATTCTCTTATGGCAGTGCAGGTAGTAGCCAGAATCCGAAAAGAGTTCGAAATCCAAATTGGAATAAGGCAATTGTTTTTCTCACCGACCATTGAAGAGGTAGCAGTCTATATAGACTTGATTAAAAGAACTCTCGATAAGGAACCATTTGAGAACTGTGAAGGAGAATTCGAAGTATTCGAACTTTGATTTGATCAAACCAACGGATTAGCCTCTCCAACACACATAACCAATAAGGATTGAAACGATCCGCGACAGAGATCGTATTCAATCCATTGTTTGAGGAGCAGTAGGGAAATGCGGAGTTTTGCCTGGTGAGAACGGTGCACAGGAAATGAGAATTGGGCTATTATTGCCTCAGAGAGCGAGTCGTTTGTCACTGATTCAAAGAAATTGTCGATTCAGTCCTTGATCTCACCCTTGGTCTAAATCGGGAAAATCAATCGATATTTACTTAAAACGGCGCACTTCGCCCTTATCGGAGAATCAACCGATGAAAGATGATTTTAGTAATATTGCTGTAATTGGATTTGCTGGACGTTTTCCTGGGGCTTCCGATATCAATCAATACTGGAATCTGCTGGCAAACGGTATTGAGTCCATTGCAGAATTGGAAGACGAACTCCTTGTTCGCCATGGAGTGACGCCAAAGGTTTTCCAAAATACCGGGTACGTCAAGGCGGCTTCAATTATCGAAGGAATCGAAACTTTCGACGCCGCATTTTTTGGTATATCACCACGCGAAGCCGAGATCATGGACCCGCAGCATCGTCTTCTACTTGAATGTTCTTGGCATGCGTTGGAAGATGCCGCCTACAATTCTGAAAAAGATGCGGGGGTTATTGGAATTTTTGCCGGAGTCGGAATAGGACGATACTTGATTCGTAATCTACTCACCAATGCCAAGATTCTCGAAAGCCGTAATTCTTTAGAGCTGCTGGTTGGTAATGATAAAAGCTATGCTTGTACGACCGTAGCCCACAAATTGAATTTTACCGGTCCGACTGTCTGTATTGATACTGCCTGTTCGACATCGCTGGTTTCTGTTCACATGGCCTGCAAAAGTCTGCTTAATTATGAGTGCGACCTTGCCCTTGCTGGTGGGGCACACATCAATATTCCGCAAACACAAGGTTACTTTCACGAACAGGGAAGTATTTTCTCACCAGACGGGCACTGTCGAGTCTTTGATAAAGAAGCCGGTGGTACGGTTTTTGGCAATGGTGCCGGCATCGTGGTTTTGAAAAGGCTATCTGAAGCGATCAATGACAGAGATAATATTCATGCGATCATCAATGGGTCCGCGATCAATAACGATGGCTCGGTCAAGGTCGGTTTTACAGCTCCTGGAGTCAAGGGACAGTCGGAGGTAATCGCCAAAGCGCTTGCCAATGCTGGTTTAGGTGCCGATAAAATCAGTTACGTGGAGGCCCATGGGACTGGAACTCTATTGGGAGATCCGGTAGAAGTTACTGCTCTGAACGAAGCATTTCTGTTGAGTACTGACAGAAAAGGGTTCTGTGCACTAGGATCTGTCAAATCAAACATCGGTCATTTAGAAAGTGCAGCTGGTATTGCGGGATTTATCAAAACCGTTCTTTGTCTCAAACACAAAAAAATTCCGCCAACCGTACACTTTTCGACTCCGAACCCAAAAATCGATTTTAAAGATTCCCCATTCTACGTTAACGCTGAGTTGAAGGAATGGAACGTCGATCAAGGACCCCGGCGGGCCGGTGTCAGTTCCTTTGGTATTGGGGGAACCAATGCCCATGTCATTCTGGAGGAATCCCCAAAACTTGAATTACTTCCATACACCAGATTCAGACAACTAATATTGCTGTCTGCCAAAACTGAAACGGCTCTGGGAACGATGAGTAAAAACCTGGCGAATGCTTTGAAAAGCAGGAGCGATGTCAATCTCGCCGACGTCGCATATACGCTTCAGGTTGGAAGATCCCATTTTAAACACCGCAGAGCGGTGGTTTGTAAAGATGTAGAGCAGGCAATTCAGCGATTGACGACAGATGTAAAGAACATGAACTCAGGAAAAAACAGTGGCGAAATCGAGCCGACCCTATGCTTTTTGTTTCCCGGACAAGGAACGCAGGAACTCAGAATGATGGCCGAATTCTATGAAAAAGAATCGGTTTTTCGGAAGGTGCTGCAACATTGTTGTCATCTGGCTGAACCCAAACTGGGGTTGAACCTGCTGGAAATTCTCTACCCGAAAAAATCGGATGAGAAAAAAGCTGCCAATCTTCTGCAACAGACTTGGTTGACTCAAATCAGCCTTTTTAGTGTGGAATTTGCGCTTGCATCCTTGTGGAAGGATTGGGGAATTAAGCCAAAGGCGATGATTGGCCACTCTCTTGGTGAGTATGTGGCAGCTTGTCTGTCCGGGATTTTCAGCTTGGATGATGCTGTGGATCTTGTAGTCTTGCGAGGAAAACTCATGTGGGAATTGCCAGCAGGCGTCATGGCTGCTGTTCCCATGAACTGGCAGGAGTTATTGCCAATAATAAAACGTTCCAACCAAGGTGGATACCCCTGCTCTTTGGCTTCCGTGAACAGCCCCTCCAATTGTGTCGTCTCCGGATCCAAAAGCTCGATTGAATATCTGCTGGAACAGCTGACCGCTCAGAAAAAACAAGCTCATATCCTACTGACATCACATGCCTTTCATTCGGAAATGATGGACCCGATTCTGGAAGAATTTAGAAGGCACCTCAATCGAATCGAGATGCGAAAACCACAGATTCGGTTCGTCTCCAATCTAACCGGAAAATGGATTACTGAAAAGCAAGCCATAGATCCAAACTACTGGGTAAGTCATTTGCGACAGACCGTTCAGTTTGCAAAAGGGGTGGAAACCCTTTCGGAACAGTCGGATATGGTTTTTCTTGAAGTCGGACCGGGAAAAACATTGGGTAACCTGGTTTCTGCAAATCTACCCGGAAAACTACCAACCGTATTGCACTCTTGTGGGTTGCAACATTCGCCGATAGGCGATCAGGAAACCATTCTTGACACAGTGGGCAAGCTATGGATATCCGGAATCACTCCTGATTGGAATGCTCTCCACAGTGGGGAAAAACGTCGCCGGGTCTCTCTGCCATACTATCCATTTGACCGAAAACGATATTGGATCGACCCGGTAGTCGCAAACGAGAAGTTGGAAAAAGAACAGATATCTTTTCGGTCACAAATGGAGAAAAAGGAGGTTTTACAATGGTTCTATCTTCCAGATTGGAAACGTACCTTCCCAACCCTGGGCATTGCTGAGAATAACGTTGGAAAAAAATGTTGGCTTCTTTTCACCGGTTACGACAACATATCGGCGAATTTAGTGGAAGCACTTCAATCAAAGACAGATCAAGTGATCACTGTGACACCTGGCGAGAGTTTCGAGCAAGTTAATGATAGAACTTACAAGCTGAATCCCATGCAGACTGATGAATATAAGAGCGTGTTTAATTCGTTGGGAAATGCTGGCTTGGCTCCCGAAAATGTGGTTTATCTGTGGAATTTGGCATCCGAGGAGTTGAACAATCCCACTCCGAATTCTCTGGGGAAAAACATTGATCCGGCAACCTATAGCCTGATCGCGATTTCACGCACCATTGCAGAATTACAAATCACTTCCCCCGTTTCGTTGTGGATCGTGACAAACCGTCTTCAGAGCGTATCTGGCGACGAATCTCTTCTCCCCGACACGTCAATGATTCTAGGTGTTACCAAAGTAATTCCCCAGGAATTCAACAGCATAAGATGTTCGAATATCGATTTAAATGTCTCTTTCGGTGAAAGTGAGCAGGAAAAAATAGCGGTGTCGAATATACTGTGCGAGCTTGCCCGAGGTATAGATGAAACTGTCGTCGCCTACCGTGGAAAAAGCAGATGGATACAACATTTTACCAAAATTTCCATTGACGATGATAAAACAAAAAAACGATTCCTTCGGGATCGGGGTGTTTATCTGATTACAGGAGGTCTTGGATCGTTAGGGCTGGAGTTTGCCGCATACCTGGCCAAAACCGTCAAAGCGGAACTCGTGCTGGTGAATCGCTCCTCCTTCCCAAAACGAGAATTTTGGGAAACCTACTTAGAACAGGAGATGACGGAAAAAGGCATCCGGGAAAAGATAGAAAAGTTGATAGCCATTGAGGAGTCTGGTGCGACAGTCAGAATCTTTGAGGCCAATGTGGCCGATGCAGACAGTATGGAATATGTCATCTCCCGCGTTAAACAAGATTGCGGACCGATTCATGGTGTGATTCACGCTGCCGGAATTTCAGGCGATAATGCTTTTCGGCTTGCTTACGACACGACTCCAGACGACTTTGGGGAACAGCTCGAGGCCAAGGTAGAGGGCCTGAAGGTTTTGGATATGGTATTGAAAAATGAATCACCAGACTTTTTTTTGTTGTTATCATCGCTGGCCACCATACTTGGTGGGATTGGTAATACTGCATACGCTGCTGCTAATGCATTTATGGATTGTTTTGCCCAACAAAAGGCACGGCAACAAAACTCTTCATGGTTATCGGTAAATTTCGATTTTTGGAACTTAACGCAGAGTGAGTCGGGCCATGCGAATGCCATCGATGCAAAAAAAGAGGGAAACAAGGTGTTGGATACTCTCTTTTCATTGCTGGAATATTCTCCCCGTCTCGTCGTTTCCACGGGAGATCTGCGAACCAGAATCCAGCATTGGATCAATATGAAGGAATTCCTCAGGGATGAAGGTATGCCACTCTCCTCATCCTCGGCTGCGTACGAAAGACCACAGTTGGAAACGAAATATGTGGAACCGGTCGGAGACCTGGAAAAGAAAGTGGCCAAAGTCTGGCGGGGGATCTTTGGATACAAGCAGATAGGGCTTGATGATAATTTCTTTGACCTCGGTGGAGACTCGCTGCTGGCAATTCGGATAATCAATCAGTTGCAGAGCAATTTCGATCATATTTTTCACGTCAAGGCGCTTTTCGAAACTCCAACGATAAGAGAATTGGCCAGCTATATCGAACAACATTATTTGAGCTCTGGAGAAAACGAGAAGATGATGGATCGGAAAATCACCATTTCCTCTGAGGAGATGAAAGGGTTTCGCGACTTCTTCACTCCACCCAAATTAGAAAGAACTTCGGAAGAAAGAAATAGCAAGAGGGTCTTATTTATTCTCTCTGCACCAAGAACTGGATCCACACTGTTGCGTGTGATGCTTGCTGGACACTCCAGGTTGTTTGCACCGCCAGAGTTAACACTTCTTGGTTTTCGTAATTTGCAGGAAAGAAAGAAAGCATCGCTTGATGACGAGACCATGTTCGAAGGAGTTATACGTGCTTTGATGTCCCTGAATAATTGCGATGCACGTGAGGCAAAACAGATTATGTACCATTACGAAAGGAAAAACCTATCGATTCAAAAGTTCTATGAAATACTTCAAAACTCCATTGAAGAGAGAATCCTGGTCGACAAGACTCCAAGCTATGCTTTCCATCCCGATATTCCGAAACGGGCTGAAACTTATTTTGAAAACCCTTTATACATTCATTTGGTTCGTCACCCCTTTGGAGTGATTAAATCACTGGAAGAGGCAAAACTTGATTTGATGATCAGCAAGGAAGTTAGAGAGCTGATTCCTTGGTCTAGACGAAAACTTGCAGAGATAACTTGGTTAAATTGCAATCAGAACGTCATGGGCTTCCTGGACTCTGTTTCAGAAAGTCGATACCTGCAGGTCAGTTTTGAGGAATTGACCTTATTACCTAAAGAGACACTTCAGAAAATCTGTTCTTGGTTAGATTTCGAATTTGAACCGTCGATGTTGAATCCCTATGAAAACTCTGTAGAGCGTATGACGGACGGTATTCACCCCAATTCTCGAATGATTGGTGACCCCAAGTTCCATACTCACTCCAAGGTTGATGCAGCGGTAGCTAATCAATGGAAAGATCATTTTAAGAACGACACACTGAGTCCGCTCACTTTGGAGGTTATGGAAAAGCTAGGTTATCAGGCTGAACAGAAAAATAATGTCGAAAGAAAGATAGCTACGGGCAGTGAGGAAGAACTTATACCCGAACATGAAATGCTGAGCAACATTGATGATCTCTCAGATGATGTAGTGGATCAACTTCTCCAAGATATGATAAACGCTGATATTTAGAGAATGACTTCTTCAGGCGCTGAAGATTCGTCAATTAAAACCATATAACCTATTAGTTCAAGGATCGAATGAACAATATTCAATCTATGTCGAGTGCTGAAAAAAAGTCACTCCTTGCAAAAGTGCTTCGAGAAAAAATCAGTAAGTCTCAACACTATCCACTCTCGTTCGCTCAAAAACGATTCTGGTTCTTGGATCAGATTGAGGAACATCAGTCGACCTACAACCTTCCTATGAACTTTCGTTTGATCGGAACTATCGATTTGGAAGTCCTGAAGCAAACTTTTGAAACAATAATCGAAAGACATCAGATATTGAGAACAACCTTTCAGAAGTCAAAAGGATCTCCCGTTCAAGTCATTTCTAAAAAAAGAACGATTGAGTTACAGGTGATTGATATCGAATCATTCGATATCTCCCTTATACGCAAGGAGGAACAGACCCCCTTCGATATTGCAAATGGCCCCCTGTTTCGGGTGAAATTGCTTCGACTGAATGAAAAGGACCACGTTTTGATGATCAATATGCACCATATAGTCTCCGATGGTCCAACACTGGATATTGTCATCAGCGAGTTCATCCAAATTTACAGAGCAATCTTCCAGGGGAAACCCCACAATTTGTCCAAACCGAAGGCCCAGCATACCGATTTTGCTTTGTGGCAAAACCAGCAGTTGGAAAACGGTGTTTTCGAGGACCAACTCAAATTCTGGAAACAACAGTTAGCTGGAACGACTCCCCTGTTGAATCTTCCGACCGATTATCCACGACCTCAGATACAGAATCATTTCAGCTCTTCGAAGATCTTTTCTTTTCAAAAAGAGCTCTGCGAGCAGTTGTTGAAACTGGGCCGCAAGGAGCAAGCAACACTCTATATGACGCTACTTTCGGCATTCAACGTGATACTGTTTCGATACTCTGGGCAAAAGGACCTCTCAATTGGCACTCCCGTGTCCAACAGAAATCACGAGGAGTTTGAAAACATTGCCGGGCCACTGATCAATACTGTTGTCATGCGAACCCTGCTATCCGAGAAAATGAGCTTCAGAGACTTACTGAAGAAAGTGAAAATCACCGCATTGAATGTCTACTCCAACATGGATATTCCCTTTGAATATGTTGTAGAAAACACCCAAAAACAGCGCAGTTTGAGCCATGCACCTCTTTTTCAAGTCATGTTCGCATTGCAGAATTGGCAAGAGTCGGTGAACAACTTGGTGGCATCAGGACTTCCTGGAGTCACTATTGAAACGATTCAAAAAGAGAGACCGGTTTCTCAATACGATCTAACACTGCAGATGGTTGAATCTTCAGGGATGCTTTTAGGTTCGGTAGAGTACAAAACCTCTTTGTTCAAAGACTCTAGGATTGAACGACTGATCGAACACTTTCACAATCTGTTGTGGCAAATAGTTAAAAATCCAGATGAAGCGATAGGAAACTTTCAGTTTTTGACTTCCAAAGAAAAAGGGAGAGTCGAGTCGATCATCAATAAAAAAATGGACTTGGCCAATGCACCACAACCGGTTATCAAACAGTTCGAGGCACAAGTGGCCAAATCTCCAGAGAGCATAGCTTTGTGTTTCGGAGATGACACTCTTAACTATCGCATGCTGAATGAATGGAGCAACCGTTTTGCTCACTACCTGATAAGGAAAGGCTTACCCGAAAACAAACTGATCGGTATCTGTTTGGAACCTGGATTTGATATGATCATCAGCACGCTAGGCATTCTGAAGGCAGGTTGTGCCTATTTTCCATTAGACGCGAACTATCCCCTCCATCGAAAGGAAGTAATTCTTAAATCCTTCGACAATCCTTTGTTGGTAACCAACAGAAGGAATAGAAACCGACTGGATGGGCTGGAATTCAGAGCTTTGGAAATTGACGAGCTGAAAAAAGACAACGAACTATCCTCCATGCCGTATGAGAACACGCAAATACCAATCAGTGGGGATGATCTGATCTATGTGATTTTTACATCGGGGTCGACCGGGACTCCGAAAGGGGCCGGAGTCTATCAAAAAGGATTCGCTAATCTGCTGAAATGGTTTTGCGTTTCATTTGCATCGGGGCCAAAGGATTCGTTTTTACTGATAAGCTCGTTCTCCTTTGATTTGACCCAAAAAAACATATTCGCCCCACTGCTCACTGGAGGAAGACTTTGTTTGATAGGACAATCCCAATATGATCCATCAGCCATCGCCTCAGAAATTGAAAAACATCGTATTACATCTATCAATTGCACTCCAAGTGCCTTTTATCCACTCATACAGAGCAGAAAAAACCTATCGGAGTTGTCATCGCTTAAGAATGTCCACTTGGGAGGAGAAAGGATAAACAGCTCAATCCTGAAAGGACTGCTGGATTCCGAATTCTCGGCAAGCATCTATAACCAATATGGCCCTGCAGAGTGTGCGGATATATCGGTTTTTCACAAGATCTCGAACGAAGAAATAGACAGTCAGCATTCGATTCCCATCGGTCGTGAAATTGAAGGGGCGAAAGTATATATTCTGGACAACATGTCCAATCCCGTACCGACAGGTATTCTCGGTGAAATCTGCATCGGTGGCGCAGGGGTGGGAGCTGGATATGTGAATAGTCCGGAGCAGACGGCTCGGCTCTTTTTCGAGAAACGGTGGGAAAACGGAACCGTGGACAGACTCTATCGGACTGGCGACCTTGCTTTCTTCCGGGATGATGGGCTGATCGAATTCGTTGGCAGAAAGGATCACCAAATAAAACTCCGTGGTATGCGGATCGAACTTGGGGAGGTTGAACATAGGCTTCGGAACCTACCGATGGTGAAAGACGGAGTAGTAAAAATCCAGGGGAAGGAGACTCATGCTCGATTGGTCGCTTACGTAGTTCTGAACGAGGGGGAAAGCAACTGCATTAGGTCACTTAAAAGCGCACTTTCAAAAAAACTTCCGGACCATATGGTGCCAACATTCTATAAGGTGATGGACAGTTTGCCCTTTAACGCAAACGGAAAAGTAGATCGGTTAGCCTTGCCTCTCGTTGATTACGAACCAGAATTCGACTACATCCTTCCTCATTCCGAAACCGAAAAAAAACTGGATGAAATCTGGCGAAATGTCTTAAAAATTGGAAAAATCGGAATAAAGGACAGTCTTTTCGAGGTGGGTGGACACTCGTTGAACATTGTAAAGATCGCGGACAAAATTCAACAGGTCTTCAGCATTGAAGTGTCACTCAATGTTCTCTTTGAGCAGAATACGATCGAAAAGCTGGCAATTTATATCGATGATCTCAAGCAGAACGTTACAAGGCAGATAAATACGACAACTGCAATACCGGTGCTTAAATCAAGAACCGAGCCGCACCTCCTTTCGTTTGCTCAGGAACGCTTATGGTTTATGGAACAGTTAAGTCCCGGCAATCATGACTACAACATGATCTCGGCCCTGCACCTGCGGGGAGAACTAAATCTAAAGGCCCTGAAAAACAGTTTCAACATAATTGTTGAACGGCATGAAATATTAAGAACATCATTTCCTTCGATTGACGGCTCTCCAATGCAGCAGGTCTCCGACTCGCTTAAGATACATTTTAAAATTTCGGATCTTCGTTCGGAATTGCCGATCAATGAAGATGAGCGGGCCTCTAACATCAATAAAATGATCAGAGAAGAGGCTTCGCATCCCTTTCATCTTTTCAAAAATCCGTTATGGAGAGTAAATCTCTACAGAATCAGAGCCAACGAGTATATTCTCGTATTGGTTATTCACCACATTATTGCTGATGGGGCATCCATCGGTATAATACTCCATGAACTCTCACTGTCTTACGGGGAATATCTTCGGGACAAAACTCTGTCGCTGCCGAAACCATCGATTCAATATTTGGATTATTCCAGTTGGCAAAGGGAACAGCTCTCGGAAGACATCTATCAGAAATTGCTTGGCTATTGGACGAAGCAGTTGAACAACCTGCCGCCCCCCACGACGTTTCCTTGTAATCGTACACGACCGTCTCATATAAAAACTGAAGGAGCTTGCGTTGAATTCATTTTACCCAACTACCTCCTTAATGATTTGAACATCTTGACTCAACAAACGGGAGCTACGAATTTCATGGCATTGTTGACAGCATTCAAGATTCTTCTTTCTATCTATTCCGGGCAAGAAGACATTCTGGTTGGTTCTCCCGTATCAAATCGAGAAAACAACGCTTTGAACGGTTTGGTTGGTCTGTTTTTGAACACTCTAGTCCTTCGGACATTTATTTCCAGAGAAAGCACATTCATGGAATTGCTGAATCGGGTGAAAACATCAGTACTGGGGGCTCTTGAGCACTCAACATTGCCGTATGAAAGAATAGTAAAAGAACTGGCACCAAGACGGGGCATCAGTCAAAACCCCTTTTTCCATGTTATCTTCAATTACCAGAATCATTCCGATGTTAAACTGAACATGCTGGATTTATCGGTTAAAGCGTGGAAACACGAAAGTTGGTCTTCGGTTAGAACGGACCTCGACCTCTATGCTACGGAAACCGAGTCAACCATCGATTTGACATTCATTTATAATGTTGAACTCTTCGACTACGACACTATCGAACGAGCGGGGAAACGATATGTGGAAATGATTAATAAATTCGTAAAAAATCCCTATATAAAAGTTCAGGATCTCATCTTTGAAGACTCGAGAAATATTAACGCGTTACCGTCTATCATCAAATTCAAGCATCAATAGGGTTTCCCAATACGGGCAATTATTAACCGAATGTGAATATCAAGAGAATTAAGATTATGGATTATCAATCTCTGCTTGCAAATCTGAACAAAAGAAACATCAGACTGGAACTCAAGGATGGAGGACTCAAATGCTATGCTCATAAGGGATGCCTAACGCAAGAACTGCGTCTTGAAATGTCTAAATACAAAGGAGAGCTCATTGAATTTCTTGGAAACGTGGAGGCATCTAAACATGTCGTTGCGACCATTCCTAAGGTAGATAGATCATTCCCCCTGCCGCTATCCTTTGCACAACAGAGGCTCTGGTTTCTGGACAGCTTTGATGGTCCTAACAGTGTCTACAACATCCCATTCGCCTATCTGGTTAAAGGTACGCTCAATATTGATTGTTTGAAGGAGAGTTTTTACCGAATCGTAGAGCGACATGAGTCACTACGCACAAGCTTTGTTGAGGTCGAAGGTAGTTTGAGGCAAATGATTAAAAAGGATGTCGAGCCGGAGATAGAGATTCGAACCATCTCCGAATCCGAGGTTGATAAAACAGTCAACCATTATGCGTTGACTCCTTTCGATTTGGGAAAGTGCCCGTTGATAAGACTAATCATTCTTAAACTCTCCGATACTAAACACGTCATTGTTTTAAACATGCACCACATCATCTCCGATGGCTGGTCTGTTTCCGTTTTCGTCAAAGAACTGCTTCATTTCTATACAGAAATTGCCCAAGGGAATCACCCAATTTTACCGGAGCTTCCTATACAGTATGCGGATTATGCTTACTGGCAACGGGAGATGTTAAAAGGAGAACGATTAGAGAAACTAACAACATGGTGGAAGGATCTATTGTCCGATGCTCCGTCGCTTTTGAACTTTCCCACTGATTTCGTTCGCCCGGCCATGCATACTTATGAGGGTGATATTGAAAATTTCACGATATCCAGCCGGATATCTGAAGGAATCGAACTGTTAAGCAAAGAACAAGGAACAACTCTGTTTGTAACCCTGATTTCTGCTTTTCAGATTCTGCTGTCTAAATACTGTGATACCGAAGACATAGTCTTGGGAACTCCTACGGCAAACAGGTCTCACAAGGAGTTGGAAGGATTGATAGGTCTGTTTGTCAATATGCTAGTAATACGCGAAAAGGTCGATTCGAAAATGACTTTTTTGGACTTTCTCGCTCAGGTTCACCGAAATACGTTGAACGTACACGAACACCAAGAACT
>Ga0055450_10000029_pt1 | contig 18880 bp, 15 predicted proteins | sample China_Galinas_PW_5_FD_57740 | JGI IMG/M metagenome (GOLD analysis project Ga0055450, IMG submission 57740) | Wetland microbial communities from San Francisco Bay, California, USA, that impact long-term carbon sequestration - China_Galinas_PWC_D1 | ecosystem: Environmental > Aquatic > Marine >... | reverse complement strand
TTTTTCTTTAAATTTTTCGTACACCTCGAATATTGAGGGCATGAAATATCCCTGGAGAAATCCGGGCGAAGGTGTAAGCCATTTTCATTTCACTCAAACCTGCAAGAGGTTCACCATGAGAGTATTGCAGTCGGTCGAGGTTCTTATGGGTTATGCATGTTCCTCCCAAATGGCTGCCAGATGCACGATTGTTTCCACCGCCTTCTCCATATCCTGGATGGAAATCCATTCCAACCTGGAGTGGAAATTGTGCCCACCGGTGAAGATATTGGGGGTGGGAATGCCCATGGCGGAGAGCCGGGCGCCGTCCGTACCGCCGCGGATCGAGTGACGTCGCGGCTCAAGCCCGGTACGGCCGATAGCCTCGAGCGCATAATCAACAACCTGAGGATGGTCGTCTAGTATGTATTTCATATTGCGGTATACTTCTTCAACGGATAACTCAGCAACCAGCCTTGGATATTTCTTGCGCAGGGTGTCCAGCACCGTTTTCATGAGCGTTTCTTTATCCTGCAGCCCCTCCATCGTGAAGTCACGGACCAAATACCTCAGTACTGTTTTCTCCACTGAACCGGTCATGGAGTGCAGGTGGATATACCCAACACGTCCGTCCGTAGTCTCGGGAGTCATCGTGTCTTTGGGCATAAAATCAATAAATTCTGCTGCTGCACGTTGAGAATTGAGCATCCTTCCCTTGGCAAAGCCGGGATGCAGATTGATACCGCCGAAAGTAACGATTGCCGTATCGGCGCAGAACGTTTCATCTTCCAGGTCCCCGGCTGTTTCTCCGTCGATGGTATAGGCATACTGGGCGCCGAACTCCTTGACATCAAAGTATTTGGTTCCGGTTCCCACCTCCTCGTCGACGGTAAACGCCACCCGGATCGGTCCATGGGCAATTTCCGGATGACGGATCAGGTAGTCTACCGCCGTCATGATCTCGGCCACCCCTGCCTTATTGTCCGCCCCCAGCAAGGTGGTGCCGTCTGTGGTTATGAGATCATGGCCGATACACTTGGCCAGGGCCGGATTGTCATCAGGCCGGATCACCTGGGAAGGCGCACCGGGCAATACCAACTCACCTCCCTGGTAGTCACGATGCACGATCGGCTTGACATCGGCACCGGTAACCTCAGGAGAAGTATCCACATGAGCAATCAGACCGATCACCGGCACATCCTTGGTTGTAGTAGCCGGCAGGCCGGCAAAGACGTAGCCGTGTTCGCTCAACCTGGCATCGGCCAAGCCCATTTCCTGAAGCTCCTCAACCAGCAGCTTGCATAGATCCAACTGTCTGGCGGTGCTGGGATACCCTTCGGATTCTTCGCTCGATTGGGTGTTGATCACCACATAGCGAAGAAAGCGCCCTACCATCTCTTCAACCGAGACCCTTAATTCCATAGCAAATTCCTCATCTCCTGAACGCAGTTTCGGGCGACGCCTCCCCGGATAGGGAGCGATGCAGTCTCAAACCAGTGAGCATTTGCCAGGGAATCTAGCCCCTATCTCGTCACCTGTGTATCTCTATAGTACTAATATCATCTTGAAAAAATGCAATTCTTCTTAGCCCGGATTTTTCATGAAGACAGTATAAATCTTAGGCACAAGTTTTTCTTCAAAATGTGGTGTCGGCTCTGGTGTATAAAAAATCAACGCTATGTTCATGAGAAATCCGGGTCAGTAGGCATCGAGTATTCGCACGCACCCGTTCAATTAAAATACATCATAATATTATGGAGTTAATCAAATCTCCATACTACTCCCGTATTGACAACCCTGTAGACGCCGCTTACTTATTTCACTAAGGTTTTACTGTTTTATTTAAGCAATGGACCGCCTCTGCCGAGTGGATCCTTTCTGGCTACCTTCTAAAAAAAGGTAGCCGTAAATGATACCTCGGGCAGGGAAATGACCCATTGCCACTACAGAGAAGGAGAACGACAATGGCTTATATCTGTCAAAACTGTGGCGTAATCACAGATGATTCAAGTGCTCTTTGCAATCCGATAAACGAAGAGTATAAGAGCAAAACCTGCGGCATTCCTAAAGCTGAAGTTTGTAAGGACAGGAGCTTGGCAATGGAATATTCCTGTGTCTGCGGAAATGTTTCGGCAAACCCTCAAAACCTGTGCAGGCCGAGCAGGGACCTCTGATATCAGGTAAAAACCGGCTGTATAATGAACGTAATCAATATCCAGATTCAGGCAACAGACACTGCTTCATTTATTATTTGCAAAAATCAACCCGGATTTCTTATTAACCAGTATAACTGGGCCATGAGAAATCCGGGTTAGTGTTTACAATGTCTCCTGATATTTGAGTCTTCCCTCCATATGTGATGGACACGTAAAAAGCTCTCTACGCTGTTGTAGATCTGAAACCGGCGATTCGCCGTACCGGATGTACTGCCAAATCGCAGTTTCAGATACTACGCCGCCAATCAAGCTTTTTTCAGAGTCCATCTCGGCGACTCCGGTGACTTTTTACGAAATCATCATATGTGGTTACATAAATACTGTCTGAAATGAAGTTTCAAAGACTTGTAGACAAAGATCTGCTGACCGAAGGTGAACTGAGCGATATCCTCGCCCAGTCCCAATCTTCAGGGAAATACCCCGAGGAGCTGCTTCTCGGCAGAGGCATTGCCAGACATGATGTTCTGTTCTGTCTCTCAGGGTATTACGACTGTCCTTTTGTGGAATACGACGAAGAGGTTTTGGCCCCTTACCTGCTCGTCAAGAAGCTCGACCTCGACCACCAGAAACAGATGCTCTGGTTTCCCATCTCGGTTGCTGAAGACAATGCGGAAGTTGCAGCCTATGATCCCGGCGATCCCCAGATACGAGAAGACATACTACATACGCTCGGGGTTACAACCATTCATTTTCGCGTCGCTCTTCCCGCCGATGTTGTCCGAATCATCGAGAACAACTTCGATGTAAATCCCGGCTTTCAATCGACCGGAGGAAGAACACGCCTGGCGCTCGACAGAGTATTTCTTGCCTATCGCCGTACAGCCTTCTCCCATTATCGGACACTTTTTGCCAAGGGCAGGATCGGACTCGCCTTTATCAGAACTGGTTTGGCTTTCATTGCCATCTCGTTGACATTTCTCAGGGTCTTCGGAACCGGCCTCTGGGCTGTACTGGAAATTCCATTCATTCTGGCAGGTTTGGCGATGGTCTTCGACGGTATAAAATGGTACATGCCGTCGCGGGCTGCCAGCCACCATCCCATCGACAGTTCTTCAACCGAATCTACGGGCGGAACAAGCGTTCTCAGCGTCAGCCTTGAAAACGAATGCCCCGTCTTCAGACGCAGCGGCATCATCAAAGGTGCCGAACAGTTGCGAGCCGGATGGGACCTTTTGTCACCGGTTATGAGAAGAAGATTTATTGCCTGTGACCGAGCCGACCTGGCAGAAGAACGGACGGCAATGGCCGGCAACAGGACAGTGCTGTCCAATGCCAGAACCGGACTTGCTTTCACCAGGACGGGAGTGGCTTTGGTGGGCATAGGAATAGCCTTGATCAGACACTTTCCGCAAAATGCCTGGACGGCATTCGATGTAACCTTCATCGCGGGAGGGGTTCTGATGTCGCTGGATGGTCTTTTTTGGTATTTCCGAGGACGCAATACCGGTATAAAAAGCTTTAAGGACATCCGCCGCCTGAGCATGAAGGAAAGCATCTGGGATTCCGTCCTGCCTCATAATGACAAACGCAATCCCACCGGAAGCCACAAATCAGCACCTCCTGTCCAGCCTTCGCATCTTCCCGGGATCTGGGCCACCACCGGTCTGGCTCTGGAGAGGACCCTGCTTGCCGAAAGACGTTGCGTAATGTCCCGGCTGCGCACCATTCTGGCCAGAACCAGAACCGGCCTCGCCTTTATCAGAACCGGCATCAGCATCACGGCAGTAGGGGCGGGACTTATGGTATTTTTTGGAATTTCGGAATCGGGATGGGCGATAGTAAACAGTGTTCTCATACTGGCGGGGCTTCTGCTCATCGCAGACGGCTATTATTGGGCGGTCCCGGCTGAAAAAATGCAAGCTGCCTACCCCTATTGCGACCGGGATCTCGAGATAGCCGTCCCCGATTACGGCAAGCCCGCGTGTCAATGGGCAAAGGCGGTTTTTGGTACTGAAGATGAATGAGTTGGAAATGGAATCGGGATTCGAAATCCTAACCCAGTGGGGTGCCCTCAGCCTCGAACAGCTGCAGGCGGCAAAAAAAAGCGCACTTGCCCGGGGCGTCAGCCTGGAAAGAATACTCCTGATCGATAACCGCATTCCCAAATATCTCCTCATCCAGGCCCTGGCAAAACACTACAACCTTCCGTACATCGAGTATGACGAACGCCTGCCGATCCCTCCGGAGATTCTGGAGGATCTCGACGCCAAGGTTCTTTCCCAAAGCCTCTGGATGCCGGTGATCCGTTGCCAGGACGGGACGATAGTCATTGCCGCCAACAATCCCCAGAGCCCAACGGTCAGGGAAGAGTGCCGGAGATCCCTTAAAATGGACAAACTCGAGTTCAGGGTCGCCCTTGAGGAGGATATCCGCTGGTACATCCAGGATTTTCTCCATGCCAAACCAGGCAGACTGATCGGAACGGAAAGAACATGCTTGGCCTACTGGCGGACAACAATGGCTCAGTGGCGAACGAAGCTTGCCTGCTACCGGACCGACCTGGCATGGGCACGTTCGGGCCTTGCTTATCTTCGCTGGGGCCTGGGGACCGTTGCCATCGCAGACGCCTTTTTACGAAGCGCAAACACAGGCCATTCTCAGTATCTTTCTTTCTCGCTTGCCATTTTGATCGTGGGCCTTTGCTTCTGTCTCTACGGGCTTCCGATATACTTAAAGGTGAGAAAATCACGGATGAGCCCGCCAGGGAATCAGACAATTGTCGAGGTCACAGCCGCAACGATTCTTTTTCTGGAAAACTACCATCTTATACAGGATCACGAAGTCGCCTCTGAGCCCAAGAAGACCATGCTTGCCAGACTGAGCGACTTCCTCGCCGACTACTGCACTATTCTTCCTCCGTCATCGTCAAATAAAATGCGTACCATGTTCGTCCACGAACGCAACGTCCTGGGTGCCCACAGAACCGTTGCCGCCTGCTATCGGACCATCTACGCCCGGGCTCGAACCGGCCTTGCCTTCATCCGTACCGGGTTTTCCTTTATCTCTATCGGTCTTGGTCTGCTTCTCTATTTCGGAACAGGGGTAATTACAGTCCTGGATGCCCTCCTTGTCTTCGCCGGCATTCTGATGGCAATCGACGGGATGCTCTGGTATCTGCCGGTCAGAAAAGAACAGGCCGAGATCCCCAGAAGCATTGCCTATGAATAACGGAACTCGAAATTTACACAATGTTCATTAAAGGTCAGTCCAGGTAGCGCCATCTTCTTCAGTCTTTTGCCAATGAACAGAGCTTATCTACAATAATTCATAGCCAAAAACTTCGTACCTGACACTGTCTGGATTGATGAGAAATCCGGGCTAATAGAAATCACAGACACTTCCGAACAGGAGCCGACAAGAGACGAAAACCCTGTGGAGTACTGAAAAGGAGGTTGTGGGTTCCCATCCGAGGATGCTCGCCGCCAGCCTGGAGCACAACTCCCAGTATTTGTGATACGAATGAAGCTCCCTTCTCAAGCGTTGGTGAAGTGATCACGATATGATCAATGCGGCAGCAGGACATCGCATAGCTCCCAATATGCTTCAATAAATTCAGGACGGTTCCGTCCACCTCCAACAAATACAGGGGAGAAACCGACTGCCGGCTCTCCCCTTTTTATGAGTCCCCTTTAATGACTACTTAACGTCCTGTTTGAAGAGTTCGGAGTAAATCTTTTGGAACTCTCCGCTCTTGATGGCACTCTTGATATCTGCCGTATTGGTATTGAACCACTTGTGCATCGGATCGTCGGCGAACAGTTTATCGGTTTTTTCGTTATAGAGTTTCACCATGGCGTCATACTGGAAATAATGCCCATCAACGAAGGCCTGCTGGTGGCAATTGAGGCAGACATCCTGCATTGCCTTTCTTTTGGCCATTGCATTTGCCTTGTACTTGGAGACCGGCTACATAAGCCAGATAGGCATCATTTGAGGCCAGGATCTCGCCGGCATGGGCATGGTAGGAGGCCTGCACCTCCGCAGCTTCCTTTTCATGCTCCTCTCCTCTTGCAAATGTTTATTTTTCTCCCCTTTTGAGTGCAAAGAGGTCCTCTTCAGACAAATGCTGCTTATCAGTTACTTTCAACGGACGTGTTTTTTGTGGATAAGAGAAGCCTAGTTGTTAACGACATTTTTGTCAATTCTCCGCTCTTTTTTCGTCCTGTTAGCGACCTCGAAAAGACGATAGAGATAGATCCTTTTCGCCCATATAACAAGTGAGGCAGAGAAGGATCACTTACTCGGAGATGATATGAATAATAACAGGAAAGAGAAGCGGAATAAGCACTGCAGAAATGATCCAAAAGGTTGCTTTGATTTGTCCGAGAAGACGGGTCTTGTTTGAATTTTCTATAATGCCGGCGATATTTTCCTGCCTCGGAATTCCCGTCGTGTCTTCAGGAGACAAGATGTAGAGCATTATTTTTTTATACGTCTGTATTTGATCCATAATTAACCCCTTCCAATGTGATGGTTCCAGTTGGATTTCGTTTGTTCAACATTAGACCGCCAAGGAAAAAGAATCCAATTGTCTTATTGGATGAGGGAGCTCAGAAAATCTGATCAGGTTATTTCCTGTATATCTGGTATAATGCCTTATTGTCTCAGATTATGACGTTCGAGAGGGTTCCATGGAAATCTATCAATTAAAAACCTTCCAAATGGTTGCCGAAGAAGGCCATTTGACGCGTGCTGCCAAACGGCTTTATATAAGCCAACCTGCAGTAAGTGCCCACATTAAAATGTTGGAGGAAGAACTGGGGGTCAGTTTGTTTTTCCGCACCCAGAAGGGCATGGTGCTTACCCATGACGGGCGGCAATTGAAGGAAAAGGCTGACAAGATCCTGGCTATTGCCGGTGACATGATGGGCTATGCAGCCAAGCAGAGAAGCTCGCTTGCGGGCCTTCTCAAAATCGGGATCAACTCCGATCCTGAACATTTGCGAATTCCGGAATTGTTTTCCACCATGAAGGCCCGCTACCCTAATCTCCGCCTGCATCTTCTGCAGAGCATGACAGGTGAGGTATTGAATAAATTGGAGGAAGGCGAACTGGACGCCGGCTTCATTTACGGTGAAAATACCTCGGAAAAGATTTTCACCATCGAGGTACAACGATTTAAAATGGTCATAGCCGGCCCCATCGCCTGGAAGGAAAGATTACAGGACACTGATATTAAAGGCCTCTCCGAGTTTCCCTGGATTCTAACACCTACCGACTGCCCTTTTCATACGATAACATCCCAACTTTTCAGAAAATACGGCCTACAGCCTTCGGAGGCCGCGCTGGTGGATGAGGAATCAATAATCATGTCAATGATTCGAGGCGGTGTCGGCCTTTCCCTGGTTCTGGAAAAGGACGCGTTACAACCTGAATGTACCAATCACGTGGCAATCTGGGATAAAGAGGATCTCGCCATGCAGCTCTCCTTCGCCTGCCTGGACGTACGACGGGACGATCCCAAGATTCAGGCAGTGCTCGATGCCCTTGACCACATTTGGAGTACCACCTCGCCTTGAATGTCAAATAGACCATACCTACGGGTACGTAACTTTGCTCTTGGAAGCTACGGTTACTTTTTTACTGTTTTGTCCTCCAATCCCAGGACCTGCCTCAACGTGGTGAGGATCATTCCCTCCTTGTCCCTGGGCGCTCCGTCGGATCGGGCAATCGTCTCGGCAATGCGATACAGTTGGCGTCGGTCCTTGACAGGCAACCCCATCCGGCCAAGAGCATTGATCGCTTCATTGGGTACCCTGGAAAGGATATGAGCCTGCTCCCGGACAATCACCTTATACTCATCCGACGACAATGACCGCAACCGCCTGTTTTTCTGAATGATCTTTTCAGCCAGCTGAAATTCCCGGACATCCATGATCCTGTCAACATCGGCCACGGCGATCATTACCCGCACACAAGCCTCGACAAAGCCGCCTTGTTGTGCGGACCTCTGCAACTTGGTCAACTCTTCCTGATGTTCTCTGCGGTTGTAGTCCTCTTTGCGCTTATCCGAGTCGGCATGGTGGTGTTCTCCATCGAAAAACATCTTGGTAAACGGATTGTCATAGAGGGCCTTGAAGACATGTTCCTGGGCGAGATCACGCATATCACGATAAGCGTTCAGGCCGATTTCCAGCATATCGGAGCCGAATTGCTCAATGGCTGCAAAGGGATTGTCCTCGTTTGCCGACCGGCGGTTGCCTTTCACCTGTTCCGCCAGCCATCTCACCGGCAAGGTCCAGGGGTTGAGATCCGATATCATGTACCGTTGCATACGCAGCGGATGAAGCTGCCGGATGATCTCAGCCGACCACTGGTTAACGCTCATCTGCATGAATGGTTGCAAACAACTCTTATAAATCGCGTCGTTAAAACGCGAGACCTCCCTCACCGGGACAAAGGGCCGCTCATCTGCCAAGCCGTCATCAAGCTTCAGGATGTCGTCCATCTCCCTTTCGGCAAACTGAACGTTGTAGTGGTGCCGGCCAGGCTGATCCGAATCATCGGTAATGATCATTTCATACAAACCGGGTTGCAGATATTCGAGCCACCCAAGATTGCTCAGGATCTGCCGATGCTCCTTTCTGGCAACGCTGCCGGAAACGAAGATCCCCAGATGACCGATTTTTTCATGGACCATGTAAATGATGACCTGGTTGCAGCGACGGATTTCATCAACGCTGCCATAAACCTTGTAGATCCAGTTCAGGGCCTGTGGAGGTGGGGTTATATTGTCGCCGGCTGAAGCAAAGGCAAAGATCGGCTCCCGGAAATTTTTCAGATTGATAAGCCGTCCATCGTCTAGCCGGAGAGTTCCCTGCTCAAGCTCGTCTCCGATAAAGAGCGAATCGACGATAAAATGGATCTCATCTGTGTTCATCCGGTAAAAACCGCCCCACCACTTCTCAAAGCCTAAGAATCGCTGCTCCTCGGTGTCCACCTCGGCAAAGAGGTGGCGGTACTTGCTCCAGAAGGTATTGGCAGGGTTGAGCTCCTCGAAACCGGCTACCAGATGGGCGCCGTCGAACTTTCCACAGCCGAGATCACCTGCCAGCGAAGCGAGCCAGACACCGCCGTACAGGCCGCCCCGGTAACGCATTGGATTGCGCCCTTCAACACCACCCCAATAAGAAAGCGGCGATCCGTTCAATATCATCGGTCCGGTGATATCAGGGCGATCAGCACCGATCAGCGCCGCCGCCCACCCGGCCTGGCAGTTGCCGATCACCGCCGGTTTCGGTGCGTCGGGATGCAGTTGAACCACCTTCTCCAGAAACGTCACCTCCGCCTGCTGCACATCGGCAATGGTCTGCCCAGGCTCCGGGTCGGTATAGAACAGAACGAAATAAACGGGATGCCCGTATTCGAGTGCGACCCCGATTTCCGAGTCCTTTTTCGAGCCGCCTATGCCTGGACCATGTCCGGCTCTCGGATCGATGATCACGATGGGACGTGCGGGAAGACCGTTTCGTTCCAACGTCTTGCCGTTTTTCGAGGTCAGCCGACGTCTGTTGGCACCGGAGAACTCCTCCGGCACAGTCGACTGCCGTCGATCCAGGATTCTGACCAGCGCATAGTTGACCGGACGGGTCAGCGTCCGCCCGTCAAGAACAATCTCATAATCAAAAATCAGAATTGGAGGCTGCCCCGCAGCAACATGGGAAAGATACGTGTTGCCTCGTTTCCGGAGGATATCCCAAAAGAGAATAGTCCTCTGGAACCGATCGATAAGATATTCCTGTAGGGCAAGAGAGGACAAACTTGTCCTACCAAGATCGATTGTTTTATAAGATTGCATTTTCACAACTCCTTTTTAATCCGACGATGCTTCCCAGAAGCAAATAATCATTTCCATGAAAAAACCAACAGATCTGAAATAAAATTACATTTTATTTCTTTTTTCCTATCTTAGAATCCCGTTAGAAATGATATTTTTGTAAAAAGTCATCGGTGTCGCCGAGATGGACTCTGGAGATAAGCGAAGACTTCGAAAAGCTCGTTATATGTAGATTTGGATTTTTACGCTTCCATCAAAAATCACTTCCCCCTCCTTTATCACTTTTCTTAAAACCTTAATTGATTACCACTGAATCTCAGCAGTCAAGCCCCCATGGATGGGTTTATGGCGTCCCTTGATAGGGGTGGCTGCAACCCCGTCGTTTTTACCTGAATTTTAGTGGTAATCAGATAGTCTTATCTTTATCATCGACGCCTTTGCCCCGAGGTATCGATGAACTGCTGCCACTCCTTGTTTATATCCGCTCAATATTTTCCACCTTTGGCCGATGCATTTTGGAAAATATTTAAGAAATTTTTCTTCAGCTAATTTGCAGCTAATTTTCTATCACTATATTTCAGAAAACACCAACCCCCGACAGCAAGTTGAAATGGAGAAGGATATGAATGAAAAAACAGCACACACCATCAGTAAAGTTCCGGAGGTTACTCTCCTGTTCTGGATTATAAAGATCGCGGCGACGACTCTAGGTGAAACCGGCGGCGATATGGTATCCATGTCGATGAATCTCGGATATCTGAAAGGAACAATGATTTTCGCAGTCCTTTTTATTGTCGTGGTCGCCGTCCAGATCAAAGCAAAAAGATTTCATCCATTGCTCTACTGGACGACGATTATAGCCACAACCACAGTGGGAACGACGATGGCAGACTTTGCCGACAGGTCTCTGGGAATCGGATACGCGGGGGGCTCCTCCCTTTTGTTTCTCCTGCTCGCTGCTTCACTGGTCGTCTGGTACCTGGTGATGGGAACTGTCTCCGTCGAAACCGTTTGTTCTCCAAAGACCGAGATGTTCTATTGGATTACAATCATGTTCTCCCAAACCCTGGGGACCGCTCTCGGCGATTGGACGGCCGATACGGCCGGGCTTGGATATGAAGGCGGCGCAGTCGTTTTTCTGCTGCTGCTGTCAGTTGTCGCTTTCTTGTATTACCGAACTACGATCTCGCACACCTTTCTGTTCTGGACAGCCTTCATCTTGACACGTCCCCTTGGAGCGGTGGTGGGTGATTTCCTCGATAAGCCGCTGAGTTCCGGAGGACTTCACCTGAGCCGTTACTCGGCTTCGTTGACGTTGTTTTGTTTTATCCTGGCCTGTAATATGTTTTTCAGGCAAAGGGCTGCTCAAAAACCGCATTGATTTAAGGTAAGAAAATAAATCTTAAAGGAGAGAGCGGGCTTTGAATTTTGGCCAAAGAAGCCTATAGTGTCCCAAAGAGTCTTGTCTGCCTTGGCCTCTCCCTTTTGACAGAACGAAGCCGAGTGGGCCTCTTATTTTCTCTTAAAAAATGCGATGCGAATTTTACTGGTTGAAGATGATGAAATGATCGGCAAGGCGGTCTATGTCGCCTTGAAGGATGCCGCTTACGCCGTGGATTGGGTCAAGGATGGAGATGTGGCTCGAAGGACAATTGCAATCGGCGAGCACCAGGTCATACTGCTGGATCTCGGCCTTCCCAAATGCAACGGATTGGATGTACTGCGCCAACTGCGTCAGGAGAAAAACACGATTCCGGTCATCGTCATCACCGCCCGGGACGGGGTGGAGGACCGAATAAAAGGTCTTGATTTCGGGGCCGACGACTATCTCGTCAAGCCCTTTGACATCAAAGAACTGCTTGCCAGATTGCGGGCGGTGATTCGGCGCCAGGGAGGGCAGGCGGCTCCCCTTCTTACCAACGGCAGGATACTCCTGAATCCATCCACCCATGAAGTCAGCTGCGGAGACAAGCAGGTTGCTCTGAGTGCACGGGAATTCGCCTTGCTCCACGCGCTTCTTCTCCATCCAGGCAGGATCCTCGCCAGGTCACAGCTGGAAGAACAAATTTATGGCTGGAACGAAGAGGTAGAGAGCAATGCCGTTGATTTTCTTATCCACGGAGTACGAAAAAAGCTCGGTGCCGATACCATTAAAAATGTACGCGGTGCCGGCTGGATGGTGGAGAAGTTACAGTGAAACGCTCGCTGCAACGGCGGCTTACGTTGATGTTGGGTGTTGCAATACTGCTAGCTGGGCTTGTCGCTGCAATCGTCTCGTTTTTTCAAGCCTATACGGAAGCCAAAGAATTTCAGGACAATACGCTGCGTCAGATCGCTCTTCTCACTTCCCACAGCAGGAGTGTTACACCCCCAACGCATGTCTCTGGACATCACCATGGAAAGTTCAGATTGGGCGACAATGACTCACGAATCAATGTAATTCATCTCCCGGACGATGAACGGCCCGGCTGGCTAAGGAAAAATATCCGTTCCGGATTGTCCACTTTGGATACCAATAGAGACCAGCTGAGAGTTTTTGTTCAACAAAACCAGGCTGGTGAGACAACAATTGTCACCCAACCCACCGATATCCGTAATGACATTGCCATGGACAGTGCCTTGCGCACCTTTGCCCCATTGCTATTCTTTCTGCCTGTAATGGCGTGGCTGATTATGCGTATCGTCAAGAGCGAACTGACCCCGGTCAGGAAGCTTGCCGGACTTCTGGATGCCCAACCGACAGGTATGCCTTTGGAACTACCCGACCAGGAAGTTCCAAAGGAGATATTGCCGTTTATACAAGCCATAAACAGATTGCTTAAGAGGGTGAACAATCTCATGGAACAGCAACGGCGATTTGTAGCCGATGCCGCCCATGAGCTGAGAAGCCCTCTCACGGCATTGACCCTTCAAATGCAAAACCTGCAGCATTCAGAGTCTTCCGAAAATTTCAGAGAGAGAATCAAGTCCCTCCAGGAAGGCCTGGAACGTACCCGAAAGCTGACAGAACAGCTCTTGAATCTTGCCAGGATTCAAACAGGAACGGCAAAGATCATGACCGTCGATATCTCGGCGATGTCACGAGCATTGATTGAGGAATACCTTCCCCTGGCAGAAGCCAAATCCATTGATCTCGGGCTCGATGAGTCAACACATTTGCGACTCTATGGGACAACGGAGAACCTCTACCTGATACTCAAAAATGCCCTGGAAAACGCCCTGCAATATACCGGGATCGGTGGTGAAGTTACGATCAGGCTGATTTCACAAAATAATGTTGCAGGATTTGAGGTTGTGGACAACGGTCCCGGCATCCCAGTCTCTGAACAAAGACGTGTGTTCGATCCCTTCTATCGCTTGTCCGATGCAGCCGGCGAAGGCAGTGGTCTGGGTTTGGCCATCGCCACGGAGGCCGCTGCCTGTCTGGGAGGACAGGTGACCCTGTACAACAGACCGGAAGGTCCGGGCCTCATTTTTCGCTATATGCAGCAATACTCTCGGGGAACCTGAAACGGGCTCGGGAAAAGATTAGACCCGTGCATTTCCCAAATCAAGATCCGGATAAAGCGTTTCTACACACTCCGGACAAAGCCCATGGCTGAATACGGCTTCCGTATGGTTCTGAACGTAGACTTCAACCTGATTCCAGTAACCTTTATCATCTCGAATCTTTTTACAACCGGCACAGATGGGAACAATACCGTTGAGGGTTTTTATTTCATCCAAAGCTTGTTGTAATTGATCAATCAGCTGTTCTTTTTCATTTTGCGTTTGTTCACGAATTTTAATCTCACTTTTCAGGTCCTTGTTTGCCTGATCCAGATCAAGAAAAATTACTTCCAGCGGCTTTTCGATACCAGTTTTAATAATTGCTTCATAGATCATGAAAAAGGCAAATATTTTGAAATAATGCCCAACCAAATTCGAAAATCCATAATTGCTGATATAAAAAGTGAAGGCAAGCTCCGAGATTATCGTACAGATCATCGACCCTAACAGGAGATAAAATATTTTCCTTTCAAACCTTTCCCGATTCTTCCACAAGAGGAGGATCGTCATAACGAGAATGCCGCAAATGATATATTCACTGATCTTCTTGAATGGGGTCAATCCGGTTCCGGCCACAAAACATACCGGGAAAATTTTCCAATAAAAGATGCTGGCGATGATCAAGCCCGTGACAATCGTGTACATCGTAAACACAATGTTTGCTTTGGGCACCTTATTCCCACTCAAAAACATGAAGGCTAAAAGCAAAGTGATGCTTTCCAGGTATCGGGCTCCAATCCACAACTGGTTCGCATAATAATCGTAATCTGTGAAGATCGGCATTCCTTTGTAGGAAAGGGTGTGCATCAGGTCCAATGCCGCGATGAACAGGTAAGCGACCCCGATAAAAAGGAGATACGCGTTGCGAATATACTTTTTCGAGTTCCAGGCGATCACGAAGATGGAAAAAGCAACAACGATACTGAACACCTCGGCAAGCGTGTGAAAAAGTAAGTAATTAACCCAAGTTGTAAAATACAACCCGATTAATACGGCTGCAAGAAAAGAGTATTCAAGGATAGATGGCGCAGACCTGTCAGGTTCAACATTTTTGTCTTTTATAATATCCAAACCGGTTTCCTTATCGGTATGAAAGCAGGAAGGCTTTACAGGCCAGAAGGATCCTCGTGCCGAAATGAGCCTTTTATTTATCCCCATTCATTCCAATTCTTGACAAATATTGTCAAGAAAATTCTCGTTATAATACAAAGCAAAGAGGAAGTAATCTGGACGACACTCCACTTTACGATGGTTCCATATTGTAGTACTTATCCTGCAGAGCCATTGGATGAAAAACTTTCATGCCGTTCAATTTCAGAAAAACCGTTGTCTTGACAAAAGACGGTCGTTTGTTATCTAAATAAGAAGACTCCGTCCAAAAGAGATCTAACCCGGATTTCTCATCCGGGCTAATCACTTTCCTGCTATGCATACCTTGGATCGGACAACGCAAGCAGGCGCATCTTCATTTTAAGAGGAACATACAGAGGGTATGTCCATGATAGGAAATCTTAATCCCGTATTCCTGGCCCGCTTTCAGTTTGCCTTCACCTTAGCGTTTCATATTATCTTTCCGTCATTTACCATCGGCCTGGCCAGTTGGCTGGCAGTGCTGGAGTGGCGATGGTTGAGAACCGGCAAGACGGTTTACGGGGATATCTACCGGATGTGGGTTAAGATATTCGCCGTGGTCTTCGGTATGGGTGTTGTATCCGGCGTGGTAATGTCATTTCAGTTCGGTACTAATTGGTCGGTATTTTCCGACAGGGTCGGCAATGTATTGGGCCCGCTACTGGGCTTTGAAGTACTGACCGCCTTTTTTTTGGAAGCCTCTTTTTTAGGAGTGATGCTTTTTGGTCTCAATCGTGTAGGGCGAAAGATGCATTTCGCTTCCACCTGCATCGTTGCTTTCGGCACCCTGGTCTCTGCCTTCTGGATACTCTCTGCCAACAGCTGGATGCAGACCCCTCAAGGTTTTCGCACAGGAGCCAATGGCCTGCTGTATCCCACTGATTGGATGCAGATCATTTTCAATCCTTCGTTTCCATATAGGTTTTTGCATATGGTTACGGCCTCGTATCTAACCACGGCGTTCGTGGTAGGCGGGATAGCTGCATTTTATCTCCGATGTAACAGGCATGTCAAACATGCCCGGGTAATGTTGGGAATGGCTATGATCATGGCTATCTTCGTTGCTCCCTTCCAGGCATTCTTAGGCGATCAGCACGGTTTGAACACGTTACAGTATCAGCCTGCCAAAGTATCGGCCATTGAAAGCATCTGGAATACCAGACAAGGTGCCGGCTTGAAACTGTTCGGATGGCCAGAGCAGAACCAGGAAACGACAGCATACGCCATTGAGATTCCCAAGCTGGCAAGTCTGATCCTAACCCATAACCTCAATGGTGAAATTAAAGGCTTGAAAGAATGGCCGAAAGATGAGCGGCCACCCGTTGCTCCTGTGTTCTGGTCGTTTCGATTCATGGTCGGTATCGGCGTACTGATGATTCTCACCGGCCTGATAGGAGCGATTCTCTTTCTGCGCAAACGACTCTTTAACACCCCATGGTTTCATCACTGGTGTATGGCAATGACGCCTGTGGGATTTCTTGCTGTGCTTCTGGGCTGGGCAGTCACGGAAATCGGTCGGCAACCATACATCGTCTATGGCGTCATTCGAACTTCCCAATCTGTGTCTCCGATAACGGGAACCCAGCTCGCCTTGTCTCTTTCGGCATTTGTATTTACATATATTTTCGTTTTCGGTGCCGGAAGTTATTACATTCTGAGGCTGATTGGAAAAGGGCCGGGCGATACAGAAAAAATATATGGCGCCCACGGTGTGGAAGAGCCTGCAATTCTAACAGATCTAGCGGCCAAGGAAGGAGAAAAGCATGTTTAATTTCGGAGGCTATATCGATTTGCCATTGATATGGTACGGCATCATTGCAACCGCCATATTCATGTATGTCCTGCTCGACGGATTCGATCTGGGCGTCGGCATCCTCTTTCCTTTTGCCCCTTCGGACAGTTGCAGAAATCGGATGATGAACTCCGTTGCTCCGTTTTGGGACGGAAACGAAACCTGGCTGGTGCTTAGTGGCGGTGGAATGTTTGCAGCGTTCCCCCTTGCCTACTCGATTTTGATGCCGGCGCTGTATATCCCGATAATCATGATGCTGCTCGGTTTGATTTACAGAGGAGTCGCATTTGAATTTCGCTTCAAAGCCACAGGCAACGCCCGAAAATTCTGGGATTACTCCTTCCATTTTGGATCGCTTGCAGCCACTTTCATGCAAGGGATGGTGCTGGGGACATTCGTACTAGGTATCAAAGTTCACGGTCGCGGTTTTGCCGGAGGCCCATTCGACTGGCTCAACGCCTACAGTGTCATGGTAGGGATAGCGCTGATTTTCGGTTATGCATTATTGGGATCCACCTGGCTGGTCATGAAAACCGATGGTATCACCCAGGACTGGGCGAGAAAATGCGCAGCCTACGTGCTTGGCTATGTTGGTCTGTTTCTCGCCATTGTCAGCATCAGCATGCCCATGATGAATACAAGTATCAAAATACTGTGGTTCAGCATGCCGAACATTCTTTTTCTGCTGCCAATCCCGCTGACTACCTTACTGATATTCATAATGATCTGGCATGGTCTGCATCAACGAAAGGAATATCTCCCCTTCTTGTTGAGTATCGGTGTCTTTCTATCAGGATATATAGGATTGGGAATCAGCCTCTGGCCATGGTTGGTTCCGTTCCAAGTATCTTTTCGTCAAGCCGCCGCTGCTCCGCAATCGCAATCGTTGCTGCTGGCCGGAACCGTCGTGATGCTGCCGATCATTCTCGTTTATACATCATACACGTATTTTGTGTTTCGAGGAAAGACCTCCGATGAATCCCACTATTGATGATTTCGTAAAGAGCCATCATATAAAGATGTTTATCAAAAGCCCACTAGATAGGCAAAACCTCATCCCCAGGAATCAAAATGAAATCATTGCTTGCAGACCAAGATAAATTCGTCGTTACCGTTGAGGTAGTCCCTCCCGGTGGACCGGATCCGACACCACTGCTCGATCAACTGTCAGCCCTTAATAAGCTTTCTTTTGACGGTTTCAGCGTGGCCACCAATCCGGTGGCAAAATCACGGATGAGTGCTATGGTCACCTGCCACCTTATTCAAAGCAAAGTGGGCAGATCTGCTATTCTCCATTGCACCATCCGGGATCATAACCGAATTGCAGTTCAGGGAGAATTGTGGGGAGCCAAAGCCCTGGGAATCAAAACGGTAATGGTGGCTACCGGAGACAATATTGCGCTGGCGGATAGGGGTATTGTCTCCCATGTCGGAGATGTGAGTGTCTACGACCTGATAGATATGGCCCGTGAAACCGGGCTTTTTACAGGCGTTGTGTTCGACACCAAGCCCGAACTCAGCCAAGGATTCGAGCAGGCCGTACAACGACTCGAGAAAAAAGCGAAAGCCGGAGCACAGTACGCAGTGACCCAGCCAGTGTATGACGAAGAAGGAGCCCGGGCCATAGCCGAGGCTGTCAAGCACATCGGTATTCCTATGATATTGGGTATCTTGCCGCTGAGAACCTTCCGCCATGCCGAATTCCTCCACAATAAGGTATCCGGCATCGCGGTCCCCAAACAGATACGGGCCCGCATGGAAAAAGCTGAGGATCCTGTGGCAGAAGGTGTGGCGAATGCCCGCGACATGCTGCAAATAGCACGAGACCTGTTCAAAGGCGTCTGTATCATGCCCCCGTTTGATCATTTTGAGATATTGGCAGAAGTTTTATCATGATAAGAATTCCGGTTATTGGTTTTATACCTTCTTTTCTCAATATGATATATCGTCACGATATTTAATGAGTGATCCGAATTTTCAATCTATGGAAAACTTTCTTTACACGGTAAAACAGATTTCCGAACATCCGAGTCCTTGCATCTCCTGGAATCATCCGGACTGGGTAAAAATTCCTTCTGTAACGCTGCGGCATTTTATGGGTAGCAGCCCCCGGCATTTCCCCAAGACACACGTAAAAGTCGGTTACGATACTACTTCCCTATCGGTGATGTTCAGGGTTGAAGATCAATACGTACGCGCCGTTGCAACAAGCAGACAGCAAAGTATCTGTCGGGACAGCTGTGTCGAGTTCTTTTTTTCACCAGGACATGATAGTGGAAGAGGCTATTTTAACTTTGAAATCAATTGTGGCGGCACCTTTCTTTTTCATTATCATTTAGTGCCGCTCACTCTTTTCTGTTTATTAAAATTTAAATTCAACAACGTACGATATGTATTGGCTTTATGAAAAAATAACTTTTTTGTTCGACCCGTTAC
>Ga0055450_10000028_pt1 | contig 19052 bp, 14 predicted proteins | sample China_Galinas_PW_5_FD_57740 | JGI IMG/M metagenome (GOLD analysis project Ga0055450, IMG submission 57740) | Wetland microbial communities from San Francisco Bay, California, USA, that impact long-term carbon sequestration - China_Galinas_PWC_D1 | ecosystem: Environmental > Aquatic > Marine >... | reverse complement strand
GTCCATTTTCTAAAAAAAGGTTCCAGAATGAAACGAATCATTTAACATATTGTAATAACATTGAATAATTCTATTAAGGAACGGTTGAAATACGGCAAGGTTTCAGATTGAAACCTTTTCGATGGGACCTCGGAGGGGGAAATGCGCCTAATCCATTGAAATTACATGTTATGTTAAATGGCATAATACTTGTAATGAGAAATATAAATTTTGTATTCAAGGAAAACAAACATGCAACAGAAAAGAATTTTGGTTCCGGTCGGTTCGTCACTCAAGGATTTGAAAGGGGTACATTATGCCCTTTCCTTGGCCGAACGGTTGGCGACCCAAATTTTTATATTACAGCAGTCGGAAAATAACGAGGGAGATGAGTCTCATTCGGTCTGGTTGAACGAAGCTCTGAAGGAAGTGATCAACAGTGCACGGTTGGCGGGGCTGAGTATTGCTCACCATATTGTGGCAGGCGATGTAATCGGAGAGATCATTTCACTCGTGAAATCGGAGAGTATCAATTTACTGGTTTTGGGTGTTGATGACAGGGAATATGAGAACTTCACGCTGCAGCTGAAGCCTCACATTGCCTGTCAGATCGTCCAAGTTAAAGAGAAGGATCATCATTACCTATAAGGAAGGTGTATCAAATGGCAATTGTAATGATCTCGAGTCTGTTTCAGAGCGGCCGGAAAGAGCTGGCCGAGGCTCTGGCAAAGAAAACGAATTGGCCGGTTCTGAGTCGTGAAGAACTGGTGGATAGAGCACGTGAGCAAGGTATTAAGATCGGTCGTTTGGAAGTCGCGATGATTAAGACCCCGAACAAATCCGAGAAGCTTGCCCGTGAAAAGGAGTTGTATCTTGCTTTCCTGACCTCAATTCTTTGTGAGAAGGCCCGTGAAGGGAGTTTCATTTACTATGGGCGGGGTGGGCATCTATTGCTGCCTGGAGTCAGCCATCGTCTCAGAGTAGGGCTTTCAACCCCACAGGAAGTGAGGGTTGACCGTACTGCCCAGGCTCTGGGATTGAGCCCTGATAAAGCGGTTTCATACCTGAATGAAATTGACGAGGATTTCGATAAATGGATCCGTTTTATCCATCGGGTGGACAGTCGAGACCCCAAGAACTTCGATGCGCTTTTCAACCTGGAAAATATAGGGCTTAACAATGCAGCTGAGATCCTTTCCAATATGGCTCAGATGCCGGAATTCATGCCGACTGCAGTAAGTCAGCGGATGGTTGACAATCACTATCTCAGCGCCCAGTCAAGACTCCGGTTATCCTTGGATGAACGGACCTCCGCTGCCGATCTCCAAATCCATGCCGATAACGGTGTAGTAACCGTTACCTACCCGCCCCACCAGGAGCAGTTCCGAGGGCATATTCCAGCAGTTCTGGCGGATTTGAAGGGGTGCCGTGAGATACAATGTACAATGGCGGAGACGAATATCCTCTGGATTCAGGAGCGTTTTGATCCTACATCTGAAAATTATAAACAGATCATACAATTATCACAGCGCTGGGGAGCTGCAGTGGAGTTGATGCGTCTTATTCCACCGGGTGAAGGTGAGGATGCGACTCTTGCCAACACCGACTCGGATCGGGCTTTCAGCCGCAGGACCTGCGGTCGTCCGTATGACGGCGGCGTTGAAGATGAGGAACCGGAGACCATTTACAACGATGGCGGCTTGTACAGGACCAAAGAGGACCTCCTCGGGTTGGGCCGTTTTGGCGGTTTGCATACTGTTTGTGGAGGCTATTCCAGCATTCTCGAAAGAGTCCAGGGAAACGGCCAGTATGCAATGGTTGTTATCGGCGATATGTTCCTCTCAAAAGGCCAGTCCGCCAGGACCCGGCAGACCCGGGAACTGGCTTTGAATATCAGAGATAGACTCAAGGCCCCGGTGATCACCGCAGACGAGATGAAATCGCAACTGTTGTTCGGCAAAAAACAGGCGGTTACTATGCTGGTTTTCTTTGCAGTGATTGTATGTATCTACTACACCGTTTTCAGTCATCAGCCGGTTTTGTTTAATTTCTTGAGCGGCTCGCTCCATCAGAACTATGTCTGGCTTTCGCCCTTGGTTCTGTTCTGTTTTATTCCGTTGATCGCATATCTTTGGGGAACAGTGACCGGACTGGCCCTGAAGATCATAAATATTGATTAAAATAAAAGAACCTGGAGGTAGTAGGCATGCACGAATTATTATCGATCAATTACATAGACATCACGCTCTCGGTGGCCCTGCAGGTCATTCTGCTGGGCTTTATCGGGGGGATTTTGAGTGGTTTCATCGGTAGCGGAGGGGCTTTTTTTATGACACCCGGTATGATGAACCTCGGGGTGGGCGGTGTCGTTGCCGTTGCCAGCAACATCTCCCATAAATTCGGAAAGGCCATGGTCGGAGCCAGGAAGCATGCAGCCGCAGGAAATGTGGACAAGAAACTGGCCGCCTTCATGCTGGCAACCGCACTTGTCGGGGTCCAGCTGGCAGTATGGATCAACAGCTTTCTCTTTAAAGGCGGCGGTGGCGGCGGCCATGGAGCCCCCAAAGGAGCAGGCGCCAACCTGTACATCAGTCTTGTATTTGCAGTTATTCTTTCCATGGTCGCTCTTTCAATGCTGCGTGATATTATGAAGTCAAAGAAGGGCGGCGTCGATGGGGCTGGTCCTTCAATGAAGATTGCTGAATTTCTGGCAAAATTGAATCTTCCTCCCGTTATCAAATTCAATGTGTCGGATACCAAGGTCAGTCTGTGGGTATTAATGGTTGTCGGTACTGCCACCGGTTGGCTGGCAGGTACCATCGGAGTGGGCGGATTTATAGGGGTCCCGGCCATGATCTATGTCTTTGGCGTTCCCACTGCGGTTGCTACCGGGACTGAACTGTTTCTGGCCCTGTTCATGGGTGGTTACGGAGCCATAAGCTATGCATTGCACGGATTTGTCGACCTTCGCCTGACCATGCTTCTGTATCTCGGTTCTCTGGTCGGCATTCATCTGGGAGTCTATGGTGTCAAGGTTGTCAACGAGTTGTATATCCGTATGGTGACGAGTCTGATCATCCTTCTCTGTGTGGTCAGCCGTATAATCGCCATACCCATTTACCTGCGTCAGCTCGGATTTATCGATATTAATGCATCGTATGATCAGTACTTCAATCTTGGCAGTAAGTTTTTCCTCTTTGCCAGCGGAATAACGGGGGCTCTGGTAATCCTGATGAAAGTTGTCCAGGCGTACCGCCATAGGAGGAAGATCCAAAAAACGTTGCTTGTGGTCAAGGAGCCGGCTATGAACCGGACAGAGGCGGTCGAAGCGATATGAAGCTTTTGTCGAAGATGTCGTATCTGACGAGATTCCGTATGAATATACGGCATCTTCGACTATGTGTGGTTAGGTTATGTGAAGACCGCTCTTATAAAGGTTTTTCCATGCCGGATCGAAAGAAATGAGGCCTTGTGCCGAGGAGGTAATTGTGGATAACCATTGTGATATTCTCATTGTGGACGACGAGCCGATAGTTGGCGAACGCCTTAAAACGCTTCTTGAGAAAGAAGGCCATCGGGTCGAAGCCTTTATCGATTCCGCGGTTGCTTTGGAACGTTTGGACAAAAAAGACTTCGATATCGTCATCAGTGACATTCGTATGGGTGATATCGACGGTATTCAACTACTTGATCGAGTATCGAAAAAATCCCGCCATATTAAAGTGGTACTGATTACCGGCTATGCGACTTTGGAGCTGGCTCGGGAGTCATTGGCAAAGGGGGCATTCGATTTTATCGCCAAACCGTTCAAGCTCAATGAAATCAGGGCCACGATTAAAAGGGCAATGGAATCTTTTGAGCCGAAACACTCGGAAACAGTGCAGTGAATTGTCGGGAAGATACTGAAAATGTGGCTTGAATCAGGGGGGGATACTGCGTCCGTACCCCTGATTCATATCAAATCCTATTTTTCTGTATTGAAGTGTATGTAATGCAGATGATTGAGAATTTTAGTGTGTTGCATTTGTAGCTGAAAAGATTCTTACGCAGTTATTCCTTCTCGAATTTCTTCAATTTTCTCCACAAAGAAACGCGGTCGATCCCCAAGAGCTTCGCGGCTTTGGTTTTGTTGCCTCCCGCAGAGTTGAGCACAGTCAGGATGTGCTCGCGTTCGTTATCTTCAAGATTTCGTTTCTGTTTTAGCGTTGAGTCAGCCTTTGACAAATGTGATCGAGGTCCCTTCAGTTCAGAAGGGAGCAGGGTCTGTGTGATTGTCGGACCATCGCAGAGGGCGGCGGCGTACTCAATAATATTTTCTAGCTCCCGAACATTTCCCGGATAATCATACTGTTGGAGAAGATCCAAGGCCTCGGGGCTGACAGACTTTATCTTTCCGTCGATACCGGGATATTTAGCAAGGAAATGACGGATAAGCAGTGGGATGTCATCTCTACGCTCGCGTAAAGGTGGGATATGCAGAGATATGACATTCAAACGGTAGTAGAGATCCTTACGGAAACGGGCCGCTCGTATTTCCTGGACAAGATCGAGATTTGTTGTGGCAAGAATTCGAATATCAACTGCAATTTCCCGGGTTCCTCCGACACGGATAATTTTTTTGTCCTGGAGAACACGGAGGATTTTAACCTGGGCAGTCAACGGCATTTCTCCGATTTCGTCAAACAGGACGATGCCGCCGTCGGCCGATTCCAAAAGGCCCTGTCGCGACCTGCCGTTTCCGGAAATTGCATGTTTTTCATGGCCGAAAAGTTCGTTGAGGATCAACTCCTCGCTTAACGCGGCACAGTTTATCGGTAGAAATCTCATCTGTGCCCTGGGGCCGAGTTCATGAATGAGACGGGCGACCAGCTCTTTACCGGTGCCGGTCTCTCCGGTGATAATGACATTGCTGTGTAATTGGGCGATCTGGACTAGAGTATCCTTAAGCTTCACTATCGCAGGATTCCGGCCGATGAATTGAGATGCCCGATTTGTTCCGTCAATCTGCTGCCTTAATCTCAATATTTCATTTTTTAAGGTGTTTTTTTCCAGTGCCTTTTCCACCAGCAACAACAGTTCGTTCAGCTTGATTGGTTTGGAGAGAAAATAAAAAGCGCCGTCGGCCATGATTTCTACGGCCTGGGTAACGGTGGCATACCCTGTAATAACGATAACTTCGGCATTTGGAAGTCGGTTTTTTGTCGTCTCCATTACCTCTATACCGTCAACGTTCGCCATTTTCAGATCGGTTATGACCAAGTCAAATCGCTCCTGTTCAATTTTTTCCACTGCGCTCCGTCCGCTGTCGGCTGTGGTTACATCATAGCCCGACTGGATAAGGATATGACTGATGTTTTCCAGGTTGATCCTCTCGTCGTCAACGACAAGGATACGGTTGTTCTTCTCCATGATTACACCTTGATCTTTCGTTATAACTCTGCGGGCTTGTGCCGGATGACCCCTGCATGAAGGGGCAGGGAGATAGTAAAGAAGCTGCCGGACCCGGGGGTGCTTTGCACTGAAATGGTTCCTTGATGCTTGTTGACTATGCCGTAGGCAACCGCCAGCCCGAGTCCCGTGCCTGTACCGATTTCCTTTGTGGTGAAAAAAGGTTCAAATATACTGTCCTGGTACTCAGGTGGGATTCCGCAGCCGTTATCGGCAACGACGATTACCGCTTCATCCTTCTGTCTATCCACAGATGCCGAAACGGATACGATGCCACCCGGGGGAACGGGAATGGAATGAATAGCGTTCAAGACCAGGTTTAAGAGAGCTTCTGTGATTTTCTGAGAGTCCATATCGACAAGGAGATCGGGTGGAACATCCTTTTTCAGGTGGATGCCTTCGGGGGTGCTGTTAGCAGCAATATTCAAGACCTGGTCGACAACGTCGGCCATACTGGCCGGATGGATAAAAAAGTTCTTTTCCCGTGAGAACTCCAGAAGATCCTGTACAATTTCGGCTGCTCGCCGGGTTTCGTTGCTGATATTGTCAAGCATTTTTGCAACTGATGGCAGATCTTGTCTATCAAGACCTGCAACGGCAATTTGGCTGGAGGTCGAAATGTTGTTGAGGGGATTGTTCAGCTGGTGGGCAATCCCCGATGTTAAGGTGCCGATTGACGAGAGCTTGTGTGCTTGCAAGAGATGACGCTGACGTTGCTCGAGTTCTTCCACCATCAGGTTAAATGCTTGTTTTACGCTATAAATCTCGTCTTTCTGTTTTGGGAGGACCAGCGGTAGAAAGGTTCCTTTGGCAATGGTCTCCGCTGCGGATTCAAGTGATTTAAGTGAGGTTATAAGCTTTTTGGAAAGAAATACGGCTAAAACTGTCGTGAAAACCATGAGAAAAAGCGAAGCGACGACGATCGGCAGTTTTGCTTCGGCAACGAATTGTTTGAGTGTCTCCTGTTCATACGAGATGAGATCGTTGCTTATTTCAATAAGTTCTTTGCCGAGTTCTCGAACATTGATCTGGGTTTGCCGGGGGAGGCTTTCCGGTAAGATAGTTGCGGTATTGATTCGGAAATCGGAAAAAACCTCACTGTACTCCTTTAGTCGTGTCTGGAGTCTGTGCAACAGGAGAGGAGGAGCCGTTTCTTTGAGATCGGAGACGATAATATTTATAGAATCGAGTGCTTCGTTGATATAGTTTTTGGTTGTCAGATAGTCTTCAAGTTTCCTGCTGATGATGTAATTTTTCTCATATCGTCTTATTTCCAGGCAGATGTTGCCGAGTTTCACTGAACGGATAAGAAGTGTGGCGTGTTCGTTGAATTTGGCAAAATTGGAGAAAATAACGCTGCCGAAGATCAAATAGATAAGAAGATAGCTGAACAGAGTGGCGGCAACCTTCTCTCGTAGATTTAATGAAAAAATCATGATATCAATTAGTTAATAGAAAAAGACTCTGGCTCAGACAGTGCGATGCAACGTTGCAATCTGTAACGCGGAGGCAAGGAGATATCATTCCTCCGCGAACGCTTAACTCGACTGAGGAAAAAGATGGCTAAGAATGACAAAACAAGAGGTGAATAACCGAAAGATGGTGTCATTGCTCTCATCACGGTGTTTTTTGTATTGGATTTTTTGCCTGACTTCAACAAAGAGTGTAAGAGAAAATTGAGCTCCATATTTGGGATAATAGAGGGATGTATTTGTTCACGATCCCGTATGAAAAGAGAAGGTGAAGTGTTGCGAAACGCAACATGTGTTGCATTGGTCTCTTGAAGGCATAATCTTTATAAAATAATTCTAGTTTTTTCTTTTTGACTATACTCTCTATTATTTGTATATTCCATCAAAAAGTTATAATATGTTATTAACAATAATGAATGGCGATTCATGGTTTTGCAATTTGAATTACCGTTGCTAATCGCAACAATAAATTCTCTAAATCTGGTCTTTCATGCTAATTCTTCTTGACATTTTCTAAAAAAAAGCGCAGATCTGGAGCATAAACCGCTTGCGATGATAACTTTGAAGAATTGATATAAATATACCAACTTTGCCCTGTCTGCTTTCGCTGATGCGTAGAAATAATTATTAAGTAATTAAAATGTGATACCGTTTTTCGGGAAATACCTGAGGCTCTGCATTTTGCACTTTTTTTACGTAATGATGGCTGCCTTTTTTAGTTTTCCTCAGTTTGGCTGGGGAATGTCTACTTCTCTTTTCCGGATAGAAATTTTTGGGCTCATATTCCGGTTTGATGGGGCACTGCTTCTTTCCACCGGAGAATCCTGGGGATATTTGTCGGCTTCGCAAAAAATTTGCCGGCCTACGGTTCAGCGTCGTAACTCTTTGACTAATAGTGTCGCTCCTTGCAGACTTTGCGGTTATGACGAGTCCATCATATTTAACAATGAGCAGAATACATGATATACCGGTCTTAGAGCAAACGGACACGAAGAGGATCTGCCGTCGTGGAGTCTTCGTGCCTCGCTTACAGGCAGGTATAATAAAATATTTTTATTACGATCCGAGGTGTCCCCATGCTTTATTACCTGTTCCCTTTCCTTGGCTGGTTCAAGGATTATGATGCCGTTAAGTTCAGGATAGATCTTGTAGCCGGCATCACGGTTGCGCTTGTCTTAATCCCACAATCAATGGCCTATGCACAATTGGCAGGGCTCCCGGCTTACTATGGTCTCTATGCAGCTTTCCTCCCCCCGATGGTAGCTGCGCTGTTCGGGTCCAGCCGCCAGTTGGCTACCGGACCGGTAGCGGTTGTCTCCCTCATGTCGGCTGCTTCACTGGAGCCTTTGGCAACGGCAGGTTCCCATGAATTCATTGCTTATTCCATCGTCCTTGCTTTTACAGTCGGTATTTTTCAATTTTTACTCGGTGTGTTGCGTCTTGGTTTGGTGGTAAATTTTCTTTCACATCCGGTAGTCAACGGATTTACCAATGCTGCCGCCATCATCATAGCTACATCTCAGTTCTCGAAATTTTTCGGAGTTGATGTCGACGGGGCAAAACACCATTACCAAACCATGGTGCAGGTAGGTAAAGCTGCCTTTGATTACACACATTTCCCCACCCTGTGTTATGGAATAGGTGCCGTTTTCATCATGGTCGTTCTAAGAAGGATTGACAGGAGAATTCCCAACGTTCTGGTGGCAGTAGTCATCGCGACCCTGATCTCCTATTACACCGGCTACCACAGGGATGCATATGTCGATATCTCCGCGCTTAATGTTCCTGGAATTAAGGTGAAGTCGAGTGAATTTAATAATATAATTGACGAAATTTCCTCTCTTTCCAGTCAGAGAAAGGAAATTAGTGCCAAACTCGATGAAGAGATAAAGGCTAATGACGATCACGGCAACGGCAAGAAGACAGTCGAGATAATCAATCTTGAAAGTCAAATTTCTGTTTTGTCGTTAAAAATAGATGATAAAAAAGATCGGCTCAAGGAGATTCGGGCTGAACTGAGGAACTTGAAGTTTGAAGGTGTGAAACAGAACAAGGAATATACCTTTTATGGCAAAACCGCACTTCCGGCAGGTGTGGCCACCGACGGCAAAACCTGGCGCTTGAAGGTAGGTAATTCTCCACTCAATCTGCCCAAAATGCGTGTGGTGGGAGGAGGTGCCGTTGTCGGCGATATTCCAAAAGGATTGCCTAAATTCACGATGCCGGCTTTGTCGCTCAAACTGTTTCTCAAACTTTTGCCGACAGCGGTCATCATCTCTTTGCTTGGTTTCATGGAAGCCATAGCTATCGCCAAGGCTATGGCTGCACAAACAGGTCAGAAAATAGACCCGAACCAGGAATTGATCGGCCAGGGCCTTGCCAATATGCTTGGCTCAATCGGGTCAAGTTATTCCGTCTCCGGTTCTTTTTCCCGTTCGGCAGTCAATCTCCAGGCTGGTGCAGTCTCGGGGATATCTTCGGTGGTTACCTCCATCGTCGTCATCATTACCTTGTTGTTCTTTACTCCTTTGCTTTATCATCTTCCCCAGGCAGTATTGGCTGCTATTATCATGATGGCTGTTATCGGTTTGGTCAACATCAAAGGTTTCCTGCACTCCTGGAGAGCTCAGTGGTATGACGGGGCCATCTCGGTTCTAAGCTTCGTGATCACCCTCTACTATGCACCACATCTAGATAAAGGAATCATGGTGGGTGTCGTTTTATCGATGACTGTGTTTTTGTATAAGTCCATGCGTCCTGTTGTGGCCAGTCTGTCGATGAATGAAGAAAATGTTCTTACCTGCGCCGAGCATTACCGTTTGAAAGGATGTCGTCATATATCCGTTGTCCGGTTTGACGGCGCTCTTTTCTTTGCCAATGCCAGCTATCTTGATGAACAGGTACTCAAATTTAGAAACGAACGTCCCGACCTACGCTACATCCTGCTCGATGCCCGTGGAATCAACGACATGGATGCTTCCGGTGAGGAGGCTTTGGATATGCTTTGTAAACGGATGCGCAGTGCCGGGCTGGGGTTTGCCATGTGTGGTATCAAAGGGCATATTGTCAAAGTTATGGATCGTACCGGGCTAACGCTCAAGATCGGAAGAGAGAATATTTATGCAGACAGTAAATCAGCTGTTAAGGCCTTGATACAAAAGATCCATGACGGGACCGATCTTCCCGTGGCAGGTTGTGACAATTGCCCGTTGACAAAGTATATCCCGGATGATAAGTCATAACCCTGATTTTACAGGAACCTGTATGGCTGGACTAAATTGGCCTGGCCGTATCCCAATAATGAAAATCTTATCTCAGGCAAAACAACTGCATGGGTATATCGATTTTCGGATAAATGTAGTGTCGAATAGCAGAGCTTGGTTCACTGACCAATTCGGCACCAGGCTTTGTGCCTTGCTGTGAAGTCCGGTGGCGCTCGTCTTTTAAGCAGGAACTTCACTGGTGAAAAATTCGGGATAACAGGAGTACGTGGAGGCGGAGAAGTGGTTCTGCGGATCTCCTGCCCTTACGGATGTTATACAATCATAGTCCGCTTGCCGATCCGCAACGGTTTCGCTATGAACGACCGACAACGATTCTTGCCGGAATATATTGCCTGCGACAAAGCGGTGTTGCAGGTTGTTCGTTTTATTGACGGAAGCTGATGGAAACCTTTTTTACTGCCCTTGCGGTCTTGTTTGTCGGCGGAATTCTGCCCCTTTTTACCTACCGGTGGTTCAGATGGATGAAAACCGGGTACATAGTCATGACGGCACTGGGATGCCTGTTCGGCTTATTTTCCGTGCTTCAGGCCTTCAGACACCATGGGATCTCTGCTTTTTCCTTGTCCTGGCTCCATCTCTTTTCGCTTTCCTTTTCTTTTGACTCGATCTCCGCTTTCTTCCTTCTGCCGGTATTTTTCATCTGTCCTTTGACGGCCATCTACAGCTTTCACTATATGAACAATGAGCGTCAGGCAGGCCGGACGGCGGTGAACTTCTTCTTTTTCACCCTGTTGATTATCTCGATGGCCCTGGTAGCGACTGCTGACAATATCATCTCCTTTGCTTTGGCATGGGAATTGATGTCACTGTCGTCTTTTTTTCTTGTCATGTACGAGTACCAAAAGGAGACAACACGAAAAGCCGGCTACCTCTATTTCATCTTTGCCCAGGCCGGGGCAATGTTGATTTTTGCTGCTTTTGCCGTAGCGTACAGCCATACCGGCAGCTTTTCCTTTGATCAATTCGCTCGGATTCCCTCAACTGCGAAACTCGCCGTGTTTTTCCTGGCCCTGGTAGGTTTTGGTTCAAAGGCAGGCATTTTTCCGTTCCATATCTGGTTACCCCATGCTCATCCAGCCGCACCTTCGCATATATCAGCAGTTATGTCAGGGGTTATGATCAAGATGGGGATTTACGGTATTGTGCGTATCTACAGTCTGTTACAGGTAAATGATCTCGTCTTTGGCCAGAGTGTTTTGATCTTCGGTATCGTTTCCGGGGTGCTGGGTGTTGTTTATGCCTTGGGCAAACATGATATCAAAAGGCTTCTGGCATATCATAGTGTCGAGAATATCGGTATCATTCTGATTGGTGCCGGAATCGGCATGATAGGGATTGCGATGAACAGACCGATGATGGCCGGTTTCGGGTTTGCCGGCTGTCTTCTCCATGTCCTGAATCACTCTATATTCAAATCACTGCTCTTCATGGGGGCTGGTTCCGTCCTGCAAAAGACGAAATCCCGGCATATCGATCAGATGGGTGGCCTGATGAAAAGAATGCCCATCACTGGGAAGACCTTTCTGGTCGGTTCGATCTCCATTTCAGGATTACCACCCTTCAATGGGTTTATCAGTGAGTTTCTGATATATTTTGCAGCGTTTCAAGGGCTTGACCTGAATAGATCCTCTTCCATCCTGATGATGCTCGCCATCGTCTCGCTGGCTCTGATCGGCGGGCTGGCTGCGGCTTGTTTTTCCAAGGTTATCGGTGTCGTTTTTCTGGGTGAGCCACGGTCTCGAAAGGTGGCGGGAGCCTCCGAACCGGGCCTTACCATGACCTTGCCGATGGTGGTCTTGGCATTTTTCTGCCTCGTTATCGGAATTTATCCGCAGCCATTTGTAAATCTAGCTTTTCAGGGGCTACGCGATTTGCATGGCTCCATCATGGTTTCTCCCGCAATTATTCTCAATCTTTCCGGAAAGCTGGCAATGGCTGCCCGCCTTTTTGTGGGATTACTTGTGGTGAGCATGGTTCTGCGCAGGGGGCTTTATCACAATAAAAAGGTTGTCGATGGGCCGACCTGGGGCTGTGGATTTTCCCGGCCGACGCCCAGGATGCAATATACAGGTACATCGTATGCAATGAGTGTCGTCGAATTTTTCCGTCCTTTTGTGAAAGTGAACACCTCGTACTCAGGCATCAGGGAAATTTTTCCGTTAGAAACCACCTATGAAACCAGGGTAGACGATATCGCCGAAATTAGTCTCAACCGAGGGATAATAAGGCCCCTGTTAAAAGTACTCGGCAGAATGCGCTGGATTCAGCATGGCAATATCCAGCTCTATATCGGCTATATCATCCTGACCATAGTCGTCTTGTTGTTTTTTATCTACACGACCTGATATTTCAAAGAGAATTTCAATGGAATCATTACTTACCTTTGGTCTGGCGATACTTTCGGCGCCGCTATTCCCCGGAGTCATTCTCAAGGTCAAGGCGTCTTTTGCCGGCAAAAAAGGTCCACCGCTTCTGATCAAATACTTCACCCTCATGAAGCTTCTGCGAAAAGGATCGGTCTACAGCACCAGCACAAGTTTTGTCTTCAAGATGGGGCCGACAGTCTCCTTTGCCTCTGCGGTGATGGCTCTGATATTCTTCCCCTTGGCAGGGAGCAAACCTGTGTTCTCTTTTCAGGGTGATGTCATTGTTTTGTTTTATATCCTTGGGCTGGGGCGATTTTTCACTATCCTGGCGGCGCTGGACACCGCATCGCCCTTCGAAGGGATGGGGGCGGCACGGGAGGCCTTTTTCTCAATGCTGGCCGAGGCGACGATTTTTATGGTGTTGATCCTTTTCTATAGAATGAACGGTTCCCTTAGTCTTGCCGGATATTTCCTGGGCGTTCATCCGATTACCCTGGTAAGCGCGAACGGAGCACTGCTTCTTATGGTCATTGTTGCAATGTTCATGATTCTCTTAACAGAAAACTCTCGGGTGCCGGTGGACGACCCGGCGACTCATCTGGAGTTGACCATGATCCACGAGGTGATGATCCTCGATCATAGCGGACCTGATCTTGCTCTTATCGAGGCGGGAGCTTTCTGCAAACTTCTCTTTTACGCCGCGTTCATTACCCACCTGCTGGTCCCGCCGAACCTCCTTGCCGGTCCTGTCTACACGGCAGGTTTTGTTACAATTCTTGTTGTGATCTACATCATGATAGGCATTGTCGAATCCATCATGGCACGGTTTAAGATGAATCTCGTTCCCAAGTATATCCTGACCTCTTTTACCCTGGTCTCTTTTGCCGCCATACTTACCACGATGGGGGTGGTCTGATGCTCCATATTATCGATGCTGTCCTGGTTACCATCCTGTTGTCGGTGCTCCTGTCGCTCGGATCAAATCGTTTGAAAGCTCTTGTGGAAATTATGGTGCTGCAAGGAGTGGCCGTTTCCGTTGTTCCTTTATTGCTGGAATATCACAGTGAAATCCGGCAGGGAGGAATCATCTTTTTCCAGATCATGATTTTAATCAAAGGTGTACTCATTCCCGGACTTTTATATATGGCTCTGAAAAAGATTGCGATCAAGAGGGAAGTAGAGCCTATCGTCGGCTATCATGCCTCGCTGTTGACCGGCCTCGTTTTGATTATGGTTTCCATTGTCGTCACCGAACGGCTGCATCTGACGCTTCCGGCGGGCCGTGAACTCCTGTTGAGTACAGCCATTACCACGCTTGCCGCGGGGCTTTTCCTGATGATGAGCCGACGCAAAGCAATCACCCAGGTTATCGGTTACCTGATGCTGGAAAACGGCATATATCTTATCGGCACCGCCCTTACCAAACAATCGCATACTCTTTATGTCGTAGAGTTTGGCGTTCTTCTCGATCTCCTGGTAGGAGTTATGATTATGGGCATTATCATCCATAACATAAAGGATGCCTTTGATGATGTCGACACGACCTTCCTCGGAAGTCTAAAGGATTGAAGATATGATTGAATACGTTTTTATTCTACCGGTAATCGCCGGCCTGCTGGCCATGTTTCTGCCGTCGATGCTCGGTAGAGGGATCCTGATTATCACCGCTTTTTTTCATCTCCAATTGAGCCTGATGGGCTGGTTCGGCAAGCTTTCCCCGACCTTTGTTAATTTTTTCCGGATTACTCCGGAAGGCATGCTGGTACTTCTGGTAACCTCCTTCATCTTCGCTTTGATCTCCATTTATGCAGTGGCCTACGTAAGTGAGACAGGGCTTGCCAATGAACGCATCTTTATCTGCTGCCTGCTTCTCTTCCTGGGGACCATGAGCATGGTTGCCCTGTCCGATCATCCTATCGTCCTGTGGATTGCCATCGAGGCTACAACACTGGTCAGTGCTCCGCTTATCTTTATCAAAAGATCGAAAGAAGCCCTGGAGGCCACCTGGAAGTATGTTTTGATCTGTTCCGTGGGCATTGCCCTGGCGTTGCTCGGCTGCTTTTTTATCACCTTGTCCATGGATATTGGGAATATCAATACCCCGTTTTCCTTCTCCTCTTTGAACCAGGTAGCAAGACATCTCGATCCCTTGTGGCTGAAGGCGGGATTCGTTTTCGTAATTATCGGGTTCGGCACCAAGATGGGTCTTGCCCCAATGCATACCTGGCTTCCGGATGCCCATAGCCAAGCGCCGAGCACCGTCTCGGCGCTTCTCTCCGGAGCTCTGTTGAACTGTGCCTTCCTCGGGATCTACAAAGTCCATATATTAATGAACTTCGCAGGCTTGGGAGCATTTTCCAGCAATGTTCTGATTGCCTTCGGTCTGTTCTCGGTGCTGGTTGCAGGTATCTTCATCCTAAATCAACCGGACTACAAGAGGATGCTTGCCTATTCAAGCATTGAAAACATGGGGGTCATCGCCTTCGGCATAGGCATCGGTGGTATTGCCGCTTTTGGTGCGATCCTGCATATGATCCATCACTCTCTGCTGAAGTCGTCGTTGTTTCTGTCATCAGGTAATATCCTGCTCGGTTTCGGGACCAAGCTTGTACCCAAGGTCGGCAATATGGCCAAGCTCTTCCCTAAAACATTCGTGTCTTTTTTCGCAGGTTTTGCAGGCATATCCGGATTTCCTCCCTTTGGGATCTTTATCAGTGAAGTCCTGATCATCATCGGGGCCTTCAAGAGCGGTCGGTATGCAGCGGTCGGAATCCTGATTTTCGGCCTTGTCCTGGTTTTTGCCGGAGCGTCGCGCATCGTCATGGACATATCATTTGGCCACAGTTCTCAGGAGGTGTTGGTGAAGGAGAAGTTTTTCCGGGTGATGCCGTCGATAGTCCTGCTTCTGAGCTCATTTGCGCTCTGTATATGGATGCCGGACAGCATCTACCAGAAGATCCTTCATACCATCCAGACGATCGGAGGTTCATTTCATGGCTAATCTTCTGAAAATACGAAATGGACAGGTCGTGCCTCGGGCCGATATCCCGGATTGCGGTATCGATGCCTTTCTCCAGACACTACTGGATTTTCTTCAGGATGACGGGTATGTCGTTCAGTTTTTTGGCTATCGAGATGGCGGCAGTAATCGGTTCCTTGCCGTCCTGCGAAATAACGAGCTCTACGTGACGGGGACAAAAGTGGGGGACAGTTTTCCCTCACTTACCAGAGCCAATAACAAGGTCCACATGTTCGAGCGGGAAATTGCCGAACAGTATGGAATCAAACCGGAAGGACATCCCTGGCTGAAGCCTGTTCGCTATCATGCCAACTATACAGGTGCTCAGGATATCTTCAATAACAATTACACAAGCGATATCCCTGGGAATTACGAGTATTTTCGTGTCGAGGGCGAGTCCGTCCATGAGGTGGCTGTAGGGCCAGTGCACGCCGGCATTATAGAGCCGGGGCATTTTCGTTTCCAATGTGCCGGAGAGGAGGTCCTGCACCTTGAAATTCAGTTGGGCTATCAGCATCGTGGAGTGGAGAAGATGCTTTGCGAGGTGGCGCAAAAGCGTTTGCCTATCATCTGTGAGGCTATTGCCGGGGACACCGCCATCGGTCACAATCTCTGCAGCTGTCAGGCACTGGAAGCCCTGGCCATGCTGCCGGTGGGCAGGGGGGCGAGCCTTGTACGTATGATTGCCTTGGAACTTGAACGTATCGCCAATCATATCGGGGACCTTGGTGCTTTAAGCGGCGATGTTGCCTTCAATCCGCCGGCAGCCTATTTCGGCAGGATTCGTGGTGAGTTTTTGAATCTTCTCCAGGTCCTCTCGGGCAACCGATTCGGCAAAGGGCTCGTACGACCAGGTGGAATTGCCCATATCATGGGAGACGAGCACCGTCGGCTCATTGCCGATAAAATTGCTGAAACGACTTCCGAGATCAAAAATGTATGCGACCTTCTTTTTTCGGCACATACCGTTCAGGCCCGTTTTGAGCAGACCGGGACGGTGATGCCGGCGACGGCAAAGGAGCTGGGGTTGGTCGGCTATGCAGGTAGAGCCTGCGGAATTAGCTATGATGCCCGGGTGGCATTTCCCTCAGAGCTTTACAAACGTTTGCCTGCTTGTGCCCACCCCATAACTAATGGAGATGTTCACAGCAGGGCTGCGGTCAGACGGGATGAAATTTTCCACTCGTTGTCATTGATCGGGACAATGCTGGAGGGATACGAGGAGACTGAACGGGAGGTACGGATGTTGCAACATTCTCTGGCTCCGTCATCGATGGTCGTTACCGTCAACGAAGCCTGGCGCGGAGAGGTCTCCCACTGTGTCCTGACCGATGCAAACGGAGCTATCCAGCGGTATAAAATCAAGGATCCATCCTTTCATAATTGGACCGGGCTTGCCATGTCGCTTCGCAACCAGGAGATCTCAGATTTTCCGCTCTGCAATAAGAGTTTCAATCTCTCCTACTGCGGCTTCGATTTGTAGAAAAGGAAACATGAAGGTTTAAACCATGTTGAAGGTCATTAAGAACAGATTTGAACAGGGATGCCGGACATCGGCCTATCCGAAGGCGCCGATCACCCTCTACTCCCGGTACCGGGGACTTCCCATTATCAATACGAGCTGTGCATTATCCGTCGTCCGGCAATGTGCCGATGTCTGCCCACAGGAGGCGATCGATCCTGAGGCAATGGCTATTGATTTGGGACGCTGTACCTTTTGTGGTGATTGTGAGGCCGTCAGTGACGGCGCTTTTATCCGTTTCAGTCGGGATTTCGAATTGGGTACCGCCAAACGGCAAGACCTTGTGACCTCCGGAGATCTGCCTGATCTCGCAGCCCATGCAAAAACGCATTTTAAAAAGCTCTTCGGCCGTTCCCTGCAACTCAGGCAGGTTTCCGCCGCCGGTTGCAACGCCTGTGAGGCTGATACCAATGTTTTGAACACGCCGTTTTTCGATCTTTCCCGTTTCGGCATTGATTTTGTTGCTTCACCAAGGCATGCCGACGGTATTCATGTCACCGGACCGATCTCCCGGAATATGAAGGAGGCCCTTCTGGAGACCTACGAGGCTGTACCTTCACCAAAGGTGGTAATCGCCAGTGGTTGCTGCGCCATCTCCGGAGGACCGTTTTACGGGAGTTCCGAAATTGTCGGTGACCTTGGCAGAATCCTGCCGGTGGATCTCTATATCCCCGGCTGTCCACCCCATCCGTTGACGACCCTGCATGCGCTGCTGAAGTTTTTTAAATAGCGTAGAAATATCCAAAATAACAGCATTTATCCCTTCTTGTTCAAATCGGTCAGAGAGAGCAGATGGGATCTGAGATTTTTAGCGCTGTTGGTCAGGCCCAGCTTTTTGCGCAGCCGCTTGCGATGAAAATCCACCCCGCTTACCGACAAGCCAAGTACCTCGGCCATCTCCTTGCTTGTCCTTCCGTTACGTAACATATCTGCTACTTCCAGTTCCTGGGGGGTGAGCAGCAACCCCAGCGAACTTAACCTGCGAATAAAGGGGGAGACGATATCCCTGAGATTTGTGTCTATGATTTCCGCAAGCGTACGCTGTTTCTCCGTGAGGCGTCCCTGCATAAGTTTCTCCACATAGGGCTGGACAAGGCGGTTGACGTTTTGAAAGATTGTCTCCTCGATTCGGCTGCGGTCCTCGTCGCGTTGTTGCAGCAGGACGCGCAGGGCGATATTGGTTTCCTCCAGACGCTCGCGTTGTCTGAGCAGTTCTGCCTCCTTACTTTTAAGCGCTTCTTGAACTTCCATGATCGGGGTGATCTCTTCATGGGTGATAATCACCCGTTTCATTATTGCATCCCTGACAGGCACAACGCGGAGCGCATACCATCTTTTTTGGTTTGGAGAGTGGCAGGGATATTGGGTGAAAAACTCAGGTATCTTTCCCGACATGACCTCCCGAATGCCTTCTGCAACCGGACCTGTCCCGTTTTCATGGGCATTGATTGCGCTGTCACAGATTGCAAGATAGTTGCTTCCTATACTGTCAAACGGGGGGGTCATGCCGTTCTCACGGGCAAAGTCCTGCCAGGCCCTGTTGGTCTCAACGATCAATCCCGTCTCGTCAAGTATTGCCACATGGGCGGACATCGAATTCAATGCGGTTTTATAGAGATTTTCATCCAGCATTCTATTTCCAATTAATGATAGTTTGGACTACCAATAAACTACTTATTGTCTCCTATTGTGTCAATGCCAAGTGCGCTTATCGTATCAGGTAAAGGATGCCATGCAACGGCTAACCCGGATTTCTCATCAGTTCAGGCAGTGTACGGACATCAACGAGATAGTCGGCACTGAAAGGTGGTAAGGCGACTTCCGGTGCCTGCTCAACAAGGTAGGCACCGACGATTTTGGAGGAAAGAAATAGATGTTTTGGGATCCATCCATCCTGCTCCTGTTTGTGCGCGTCCTGCTCGTGGTCCGGACGTAAAGGAGCCTTGCATACTCAGATAATTC
>Ga0055450_10000026_pt1 | contig 19214 bp, 17 predicted proteins | sample China_Galinas_PW_5_FD_57740 | JGI IMG/M metagenome (GOLD analysis project Ga0055450, IMG submission 57740) | Wetland microbial communities from San Francisco Bay, California, USA, that impact long-term carbon sequestration - China_Galinas_PWC_D1 | ecosystem: Environmental > Aquatic > Marine >... | reverse complement strand
ACGGACAAATTGCTCGGGTTTAGTGCCGAAAGCGAGTTCCAAACGCTTGGCGGTGCCAAAGAGATTAGTAATGACCGGAAAACTCGAACCCTTGACACGGGTGAATAACAAAGCCGGTCCGCCGCGAGCAATGATCCGCCGATGAATTTCGGCTATCTCCAGATAAGGGTCAACTTCATTTTCGATAACAAGCAGCTCGTTTTCGCGACGAAGGATATCGATATAACAACGGAGGTCGTAGAGAATTCCACGGCTCATGAATATTTCCTGTTTTAATGCTTATGGGGATTTTTATCCTGGAGAAACAGACGGTGGTACTCCTCCTCGGAGAGGTAGCGGCGCAAAAGATCCATAAAGCGACTGACAAAATCACCGATTTCCTCGCTTGTCATACGTTGTGAAAGGGTATCGGTAAACTCTTTGTTGCCGGCCAGCTGCAGGAAACAGGAGAAGGAATCCTTGTCAAGCTGCTCTGAGAGGCCGAAGCATATCTGATCTGATTGAATTGCCATAATAACCTGTTGTGTTTGCTGTAAAAGTGATATGAATAACTTGGAAAATGATGGGTGGCTATTATCTTACCCCGACTCCTCAATCCGCCAGTAAACAGACCGGGTACGCGGTCCGTCAAATTCACAGAAAAAGATTTTCTGCCATGTCCCGAGTATAAGTTTTCCATTTTCAACCAAAATGGTCAGGGAGCACCCCATCAGCGAGGCCATGATATGGGAAGGAGAATTGCCTTCCATATGCTTAAAGGGGTAATCCATCGGGACAATTTTTTTTAACCCGGCGATAATATCCTGTCTCACGGCTGGATCCGCTCCCTCGTTAATGGTCAATCCGGCTGTCGTATGTGGATTGAACAGAGTGCAGATTCCGCTATTAATCCCTGTCTCATTTAGCTTCTTAGATATTATAGATGTAATATCAGTTAGTTCCATGGATTTGTCCGTGGTTATGGAAAATTTTCCGGTGCTCATTTTGCTCTCCATAAGATGGGAGGAATTCGGTATCATGCACGTACCGATTCTGTACTGCAATTGCCGGGTTCTGTCCAGTTATTTTGTAAGACTTCGTAAATGTTCAAGTTCTTCCAGAAGGTCCAGCGCCAGAGCTGCACCTGGGAGATTTACACGGAGATCGCGTTGAAGCCTCACCGTTATTTGGATACGTTTTAACTCCTGGGCGCCAAAGTGCCAATCGTGGATTGACGAGCCGGCAGGAGAGATAAGCCCCTCCTGAACCATTTCTTTGATAAAGGCATCTTCTACCTTGCACAACCTACAGGTTTCGCTGAGACTGCACCAGGTGGATTCGTCAAAAACAGTGTAAGTGAGGTGTTTTTCCATGATCAATACCTTTTGTCAGCGTCTCGGATTGAAGGGGAAAATCTCCGCCATTCGTTGATAGAATTCCTTTTGGTCCGGAGTTTGTGCCGGAGGGGTCATAATATTTAAGGTAACATATTGATCGCCTTTTTGGGTTTTTGTGCAGAGACCGCGATCTTTTAATCGAAGCCTTTTCCCGGTTTGAGAATTTGCAGGAACTTTTAGATCCACAGGACCGCCGAGTGTCGGAACTTTCACAGTGGTGCCGAGCGCCGCTTCCCAGGGGCTTATCGATAGATTAAGCAGGATATCACGATTCTGGACTGAGAATATCGGATGTTCAGCGAAGAGTATCTCTAAAAAAAGATCGCCGTTCGGCCCTTGCATTCCGGGGGAGCCTTGCCCTTCAAGTCTGATTTGCTGCCCTTGGATTATTCCACGAGGTATGGTCACCTGCAAGGTTTGCGGCTGGGTAGTGACGTGGCCTCCTGGACCGGGAGTGCTTTTGTTTAAAGTGATTGTTCGCTGGCTCCCTGAATAACTGTCTTCAAGATTGATAACCAGCTTTGCATGAATGTCCTCTCCTCTGACCATAAATCCACGACCGCCGAAACCGGAACCGGTTCCGAACCGGTTTCCGCCGAAAAGTGCCTCGAAAAAGTCACTGAAATCTCCAGTGCCGGAAAAACTTCGTCCCGAGGTGTTGAAATTGAAATCGCTGTCCCATCCGGGAGGCGGTTTGAAATCCTGACCTTGTTTCCAGTTGCGGCCGAACCGGTCATACGCTTTTCGCTTTTCCGGATCGCCCAGAACTTCGTAGGCTTCGCCGATTTCCTTGAAGTGTTCTTCCGCATTCGGATCCTTATTGACATCGGGATGATATTTTCTTGCGAGGCGGCGGTAGGCCCGTTTGATTTCTTCCTGAGTAGCATCTTTATTGCAACCAAGAGCCTGGTAATAGTCTATAAATTTCATTAAGAGACCTCTAAGATCATCATGTCGGGGAAACATGCATCCGCTGTCCGGCTCCGATTCCGTTGTGGGTTGAAGATATATTTCGGATCAGTGTAGAAATGAGGAAAAGGACTTTGAACACACGGAGCGGATCCTGTCTTGACATACCTATTTTACCGTATACTATAAACATTTAAAGGGAAAAAATGTGATGAGGAAAATGATTTTTCTCATTGGTTTTGTGGAACAGGAAACCAAGACAAAGAGCCCGGCAAGGAATATTGCACATTTTGCCGTAGATTCGATAAAGTCGGTGTTGCTCGGGAAGTTCAGTAAGACACTAGAAAGGGCAGGCTGTCATCAATTTAACAGGATTATAAATGGCAGGAAATACATTTGGCAAAGCTTTCCGGGTTACGACCTGGGGGGAATCGCACGGGAGTGCGATCGGAGTTGTGATTGACGGGTGTCCTCCCGGTATTGCAGTTGACCCGGAGGAAATAGAGCAGGAGATGTCGCGCCGACGTCCTGGGCAAGGAGGGGCTGCAAGCCCACGCAAAGAACCCGACAAAGTGGAGATCCTCTCCGGAGTTTTTACTTTGCCGGACGAGAAGATTCCTCGGACAACCGGAACGCCGATTTCGATGGTTATCTTTAATAAAGATGCTCATTCAAAATCCTACGACAATCTACGCGATATGTTCAGACCAGGACACGGTGACAAAACCTATCTCGCCAAATACGGAATACGGGATCACCGTGGAGGTGGACGTGCCTCGGCCAGGGAGACGGCCGCCCGCGTTGCGGCTGGGGCTGTGGCCAAACAACTGCTGCAGAAATACGGTATGAAGGTTTACGCATATACGCTGGCACTGGGCGGTGTTCGGATAGAGACGTGCGATCTCTCGAAGATAAACGAAAATGCTTACTTTTGTCCCGATCCAGATGCCGCCGCACGAATGGAGGAACGTATACGGGAGGTTCGAGCTCAAGGGGATACTTTGGGCGGTATTGTCGAAATAGTAGCCACATGTCCGGCAGGGCTCGGTGAACCGGTATTCGACAAACTCGACGCAACCCTGGCTCAGGCGCTGATGTCCATCGGCGCGGTAAAAGGGGTTGAGATTGGAGCAGGTTTTGCAGCGGCTGACTTGCTCGGTTCGGAAAATAATGACCCTATTGGAACATCCGGCTTTTTGAGCAACAATGCAGGAGGAATCCTGGCAGGCATATCCAATGGGGAAGAGATACGTGTAAGGGTGGCGGTTAAGCCGATACCATCCATTGCCAAAGAACAGAAAACGGTTAACCTGGCCAATGAACAGGTGACGATCAAGGTCGGAGGCCGGCATGATATCTCGGCGATTCCCAGGATTATTCCTGTTTGCGAGGCTATGGTGCGATTGACTCTGGCAGATTTTCTGCTCCGCGATAAAGCGATCAAAGAGGAACTCAGGGTCGGTTTATGAACAGAGAATCCGGGGCAATCAAAAACATATGGATGCTGACCAGGGAATACAGCGGTCTGGCTGGGGCCGGAGGGGTCAAGGATATGGTCAAGCAGTTGGCGGCAGCCTTGGCTCGCTGGAACAGGCGTTCGGTAACCGTAGTCCTGCCGATGTACGGATTCATTCAAGCAGAAGAGTTTGGATTTATACCGTTGAAGGACCCTATAAGACCGCAGCAGGTACTCGAGTATGACGTGAACATGAATTATACCGATGTCGACCGTGAGGAGACGGTTCGCGTCTGGCTAAAAAAGATGGGCAGGGTAACCGTTTATCTATTGGGAAGTGAACGTTTTCGGGAAAAAGCCGATGTCTATACCTATACCTCGGCAGAGGAAGCGGCTGAACCCTGGAAGAAGCAGGGATCGGGGCATGTCGATTATTTTGCAATGAATATCCTGTTGCAAAAAGGGGCACTCATTTTGATGCAGCTATTGGGGGAGCACCCCGATATTATCCATTGCCATGACGGACACACGGCGGTGGTACCGGTTATGATTCGAGAGATCGACGGATTTCGCCATTATTTTCGCGGAACGGGAACTGTGGTCACTATCCATAACGCGGGAATCGGTTACCATCAAGAGATTGCGGATCTTCCCTTTGCCCGGGCAGTTACCGGCCTTTCCTTGAAAAACATTCTCGACAATCGTTTGGGCGATACGTTTGACCCATTCATTGCAGCCGGTCGCTATGCGATATTAAATACAGTCAGTGAAAATTATGCTCGTGAGCTGCAGGAAACACGGGAAGACAGGATGACAGGCTGGCTCGGACACCGATTGTCGGAAATGGGAGTGGTACTCGAAGGAGTCACCAACGGAATCGACCCCGATGATTTTGATCCGAGCAAGCCTGAAAAAAGCGGGATCGCAGCCGCCTTCGATCCCTCCTCCGATGAAGATTGGCAAGGCAAAAAAAAATGTAAGGAGGCTTTGTTGCAAAAGCTCTCCGGAAGTGAGATACTTTCAGGAGTATGGCAGTTTGGTAGTCTTAAACCTGATTCGGAAAAACCACTGTTCACCTTTATCGGGCGGTTAAGTGATCAGAAAGGAGTCGATGTTCTTATCAGCTCCATTCGCTACACTCTACATCAAAACAAGGATTTTCGGATTTTGTTGCTGGGTACGGGCGGGACCTGGGAAGAAAACCAGATCATCAGTCTGACGGAGCAGCGGGGGAATGAGGGAAGGGTCTGTTTTTTGCGCGGGTTCAATTCTGCCATGGCTAATCAGGTGTACGCAGCTGGTGATTTCTTTCTTATTCCCTCTCGCTATGAACCATGTGGCCTGACGGACTACATTGCCCAACTCTTCGGCAACATCCCGATCGTTCATTTTGTAGGAGGCCTGGTCAAGGTGGTGGATGCCAAGACCGGTTTTACCTATGAAAAAGATACCAGAGACGACCTTGTCGAAGCGATAAGCAGAGCCATTGCCTGTTACCATAACCCGGGATGTGTACGACGAATGCAGAAAGACAGTGTGGAAAAGATCAGACAACACCATACCTGGGACAAGGTAACAAAGAAGTATTTGCAACTGTACAGGAAAGCAAAGCAGCAGCTTGTGTGATGATCTCGTATCTCTAGCTGTTGCGAAAACATAATGGAGGCAGGGCATGACGATAAAAATTGGCATAAACGGTTTCGGAAGGATCGGCAGAAATATTTTCCGTGCTGCCGGTATGGATCCGATTTTCAAAGATGTTGAGATCGTGGCCATTAACGATCTGACCGACAACGCAACCCTTGCTCACCTTCTTAAATATGATTCGGTGATGGGCATATATCCAGGAGATGTGAGCGGTGACGATCAGGGTATCATTGTAGACGGACGCCACATTGCAGTAACCAGTCACAGGAGTCCGGCCGATATTCCGTGGGGAGATATGGGCGTTGATTATGTCGCCGAGTGTACAGGGCTTTTCCGGGACAGCCAATCTGCTCAAGGCCATATTGACGCCGGAGCCCGGAAGGTCATAATTTCGGCACCTGCAAAAGGCGATGTCAAGACCTTTGTTATGGGAGTCAATGAAGACGAATATTCCGGAACCCAGCATCATGTGGTTTCCAACGCCTCATGTACAACCAACTGTCTAGCCCCTTTTGCCAAAGTAATCCTGGATAATTTCGGCATCACACGCGGGTTGATGACCACCATCCATGCCTATACGGGGGACCAGCGCCTTCTGGATTTTCCACATTCCGATTTGCGCCGGGCCAGGGCCGCTGCTCTGTCGATGATTCCGACCAAGACCGGCGCCGCTGCAGCCGTATCCCTCGTAATTCCCCAGCTCAAGGGAAAGTTTGACGGCCTTGCCGTCCGGGTGCCGACCCCTGATGTTTCACTGGTGGATGCGGTCATGGAGGTGGAAAAGGAAACAAATGTCGAGGAGGTCAACCAGGCATTGAAGGAAGCTGCCAACCGTTATCTCGGGTATACGGACCTGCCTTTGGTCTCGGTCGATTTTCAGGGAGACAACCATTCATCTATTATTGACGCCCAATCGACGAAGGTGATCGGCAACACGGTCAAGGTCATGAGTTGGTATGATAATGAATGGGGGTACTCAAATCGAATGCTCGACCTTATCTGCCATATGGATGCTAACAGACCTCTTTGATGATCGAGAAAGAAGCCCCGGGGTTTCTCTCCGGGGCTCATCCTTTGTTTTTCCTCGTATTTCTTGGATAATCCCCCCTTGATTGCTCATTGTGATTGAAAAAATGGAAATATCAACGCCTCCCACAACCATAGAGTCTGATGCCCTGAAGGCAAATCTCCTGGAGACTGCCGAAAATGTGGTTATCGACCCGGAGCTTATGTTGCTTCTGGGTATGATGGAAAAATATAAAGGGCTGCACTCAAGTCTGGAAGGCCTGCTCTATGAGATCTGCCATCCATTTCGAAACTGGAGTTTGATACTTCCGTTGTATAGAAGTTTCGTTTTAAAGAACAGCGGTCATTTTATTCGACAACTGGACGGTCCAAAAGCCATAGAACTGTTTGCCGATCTCTTTTTTCAGGCAATACGAGATTCTGAAAAAAATATTTCGCTGCTGTCTCTGATCGTTGAGGCGGAAATTGCATGGATAGAGAAAGTGGTCAGTCTCTTGGATGCCGACAATCTTAAACGATTTGAAAAGACCCTTGGGCATATATTCAATAGGATTGCAGCCTTCGAAAAAGAGGATAATCCGGCTCTTATACACATTGTCCAAGGGCAGCATCCGATGAAGAATCCGGCGCACAGACTTCTTGCCATAAGCTCCGAGCATGGCGTGAAGTTTGATTACCGTCCGCTTGCGTATCTTATGCGTACAGTTCTAATGAAGTGTTATGATTACTGGCTCCTGGAAGATGATCCGATGCCTTGGTTCCTCGAGAGATGTCGGATTTTGGACCATGATTTTCCATCGGAGCAGCTTTTCTCGCCCGTTTCCCATGACACGATAAAGAAACACCGGCAAGCATTGAATGCAATCGACGTTGAGTCGGAGCCGACCAAAGCGCTCGGCGATCTCCTGGCGCTTCCGGCCCATGTTGATATCGTCAGGTATTACCGGGAGATTCCAGATAAACTGGCCAAAGCCGAAGCCAAGTCGGAGGAAGAGGAAAAAGTCTCAGGAACTCGCGACAGGTTTGCTGAAAACAAAAAGTTGCTCTTTCTCTTTAAGATCATGGATACCAAAGGTCTCTATCTGATCCATGAAGAGACGTTGAGAGAGATCAACCGTGGTTTGGTGCAACTGGTCAGGCAGCAGAGTTTTGAGGAGATTGAAGAATTTCTGTTGACGACGTTCCAGCTGTTAAAGGCCAATGTCAACAAATACCCGCATACCTCGCTTCAATGTATTCAGGTCCTGGGAGGAGAGGTGTTCAATCGCGGCAACAGCCGCATGGTCGAAACATTTCTCTGGGAGGTGGTCCGCTTCGGCTTCCAATATGCAAAGGTCGCAGGAGTCGATGAAGACTGGCAGCCGCTCACCAACCCTGCCCATCTGAACAACATCCGGGTCTGGCTGACCTTGATCGAGCAGGAACCGAAATGGTGTTCAACCCTGTTTTCCGCCCTGATAATCAACCTGAAACTTACCGGAACCTGTGTCAAAGACACGGATCTCTTCCAACGCGATATCTCCGAGCTGCTCAATCATCCCATCAAGCCTATTTACAATCTCGCCAAGCAGTTCACCAAGTTGATGCCCGTTTTCTTTAATGAGATAGGGGCGGAAGGTGAGTTGCGCGATGTCTCGACGGAACTCGATGAGATATACAAACGTAAGGATGTCTTGATTCATTTTCTGAGAAAGCAGAGTCATGTCGAGAGCTCAAACCTGATCGTCGATTTTATAAAAGCCATCTTTCTCTTCTGGAAAACGAGAAAAAAAACATTGCTGCGGGCATATATTCCGGAAGAGGTCTACAATCAGGTGACGGTTGAAGGTCCGTTTATCGATGATCAGTATCGTCTTGCCCAGCGGATAACCGAGCAGCTGGAATTTCGCAGCATGCAGGACATCCTCGACTGGAAAACAGAAGATCTCAAGAAATTCCTCTCAGACCAGACCGATCTTGCATCCTTGGAACTTCGTCGCTTCGAGCTTTTGGTACAGATGTTCAAGCTTCTGCACAGGAAATATAATCTGGGCTTTCAGGAGTTGCGCTCAGAACTTCTTCAGGCCGCACAGGAAGGATTTCCAGAGATGGAAGGAGTGCTTGCCTCTCTGGAAACATGCGGAACTGCAGGCTGTCTGGAGACTCTGTTGAAGGCTCTTGAAGGGCTCAGGGACATCATTTTGTCACCGGAACGTTTCAAAGCACGTGAAGACATCTACTATAAACGGCATATTGCTGTGGATATTCCCTCGGTATATGGAAGATACAGGGAACGGAAATTCGACAGCCTGAGCCTGACCTTCCGCCTGGAAAACCTTGCCAACATCTATCTGGAGAAGTTGCCTGAGACAGTCAATCTCAGTTTCATCACCCAGGCCACCTTCTTCCGGATCGTCAAATGCCTCAAATTTTTTCTTCAAGCCCTGCGCATCGACGGGATAACATCGAGACGTCTCGATATTTATATGTCTCTTCTGAGCAATTCCCTGAAGGTACGACGTTTTTCCTATACCCAGTATCTGGATATCTTCCGGGGATTGTCCGAGGGGGTAAAGGATATCATTTATGCCTTTTATACCAATATACATCAGAATAATCTCTCAATCATAATACCTCAGATCAACCCGAGTGATCTGGTAACCAAGTACCGTTCTCTCTGGGATGTAGACGATATAACGAACACCATTCATCGGGTATCCGAATTCTTCTTCCGTGATTTGATCTCTTCAACCTTCGGTTTGCAGCACCTGGATAATTTTATCGTCCGAATTATCCAAACTCTTGAGAATCAGAAGGACATTCTCGACAAGCAGGGGTTGGACCTGTTGATGACCTACAATCCGGAAAAGACGATTTCCTCCCTGTATCATATCAATCCTTTTACAAATGATCTCATTCATCTCGGCAATAAAGGATATAATCTGATGACGTTGGCGAGTGATGGAATATCGGTCCCGCCTGCATTTGTCATTACCACTGAGGTTTTTCGCTGTCGGGACGTGGTGTTTGGTTTTGCCAAAGCCCGCGAGGAGTTCATGCAACGGATACGTGCCTCTCTCTCGGAGATCGAAGAGATAACCGGAAAGGTTTACGGTTCTCCCGACCGACCGCTGCTGCTTTCGGTCCGCAGCGGGGGCGCCATCTCGATGCCGGGAATGATGGCCACCATTCATAATGTCGGCATGAACGAGGAGCTTATCGAGGAATATGTCCAGGATCATAACAGCGATGCCTATCTCTCTTGGGACAATTATCGGCGCTTCCTTCAGTCCTGGGCCATGATTTCCGGAATGCAACGTGAGGATTTTCAGGAGCTTATGAATGAGGCCAAGGCTAAACATCATGTGAATTTAAAAAGAGAATTCTCTCCCGAGCAGATGAAAGGATTAGCCTTATCTTACCAGAAACTGATCAGGAAACGCGGCTACGGCATACCTGATGACCCCTGGCTGCAGCTGGTCAACGCAATACAGAAAGTCCTGGATTCCTGGGATACCTTTAAGGCATCTGATTACCGAAAAATTATGGATGTCTCCGATGCCTGGGGAACGGCAGTCATCGTTCAGGCAATGGTCTTTGGTAACTGTTCGGATACAGCGGGAGCTGGAGTGCTGTTTACCGCCCACCCCTATCGCAAGGTTTCCCGAGTGGCCCTATGGGGCGACTATGCCTATGGGGATCAAGGCGAAGATATCGTTTCCGGGCTGGTAACCAGTTACGCCGTTTCCGTTGAACAGGCGGAATTGGACGGTCGTACCGTCGAGGAGACCCTGGAACGCCGGTTTCCCGACATTTATCAAAGGCTGCTTTCCATTTCCCGGGATTTGGTTTATGAGAAAAATTGGAACCCTCAAGAGATTGAGTTTACCTTCGAAGGCCCTTCTCCTGATCAGCTCTATCTGTTGCAGACTCGCGACATGATAACCATTAAGAAGAAAGAACATCTTAACGTATTTGTCGAAAACAAGACCCTGGCAGAGAGTATTCTGGGTAAGGGAGTAGGCGTCTCAGGTTCTGCAATGTCCGGAAGAGCTGTGTTTTCGGAGAGTAATATCAAAGAGTTGCGCAAATCAGATCCAGGAACCCACCTCATTCTCTTCCGCCAGGATACTGTTCCGGAAGACATAAAAGTGATCGACATGGCTGACGGATTGATTACTTCACGGGGAGGGCAGACGTCGCATGCCTCTGTCGTGGCCGTTCGTTTGGAAAAGACCTGTGTCGTCGGTTGCAAACGTCTAAAAGTTTACGAGACCGGCCAATACTGTGAAATAGATGACAAAAGGATCAGATTCGGTGACCATGTGTCGATTGACGGCCGCAATGGTCTTTTGTTGCTGGGCGATCACCAGATTCAGGAAGAGATGCATATCCTGCCGATTTGATCACAAAAGAAAATTGATGTTTATCTTCCTGTTTCGCCGAAAAAATTGGACACCATTCCTGGGATGGTGCTATTATTTATTATTACGTCTTTCCTGTATGTAACAACAACTCGATAAATGATTTTACCTTCCTGATTTCGCAATAACATTATCTAATGAGGTGGTTGGGTATGTCGAAAAAAACTTTTTTTAAAGGACCGAAGCTCTTGTCTCTTGCACGGCAAAAAGCACAACAACTTGGTGTTGAAAGCCATGGAGAAAATCTTGAGAACCTTATCCTCAAGATTCAGGAAAAAGAAGGAAATACTGTCTGCTTCAGGAAGAAAAAAACGTGTCCTGAGGTCCTCTGCTGCTGGCAGGTATCATGCGGTGCGACGATGGTTGCATCCTGATTCGGAATTCTCTTTCACATTATGGGGAACAATTAGCCCGGAACATCCTGTTTAACCTATCGTTTTTCCGGTACTCCCGCAGCCTTTAATAGAAGAGCGAGTGGACAGAATTTTGAAATCCCGTATTGAAAAAGGTTCAGGCCGACAAAGGCTGTAAAAAACAGCCAGTATCCGCTATGGAATATAGGGCTGACGGGAACTCCCAACGCGAGACTCAGAAGAATAAAACTACCAGCGATGGTGTGAACCCAATCTGTAACAATCATGATGGTTACTCCTTAATGTCAGGGCAGAAAAGTTTCTGCATTTTTGTGATCATGTCTAGTATGCGTTTATCGCTAATCCTGTTGTAAATAAAATTCGCTTCTTTTCTGAAATCGATAATCCCCTGAGTGCGCAGGATATTCAAGTGCTGCGAGATGTTTGCATTAGTTGTCTTTACAAGATCCGTGATGTCGCCTACTGTCAACTCCCTATTTTGCAGAAGACAGAGGATCTTCAACCTGATCGGATGGGACATTGATTTTAATATTTTTGCCAAAGCATCAATTTGTTCATCTTTCATATGATTTCCTTCAAGGAGATATTTTAGAATTTAATTTAATACTTTTTTCTTTTCTGTAAAGATGATGATTTCGCAAAAAGTCACCGGAGTTGCCGAGATGGACTCGTAAAACCCCGGAAGGCTGTTTGGACAACACGATAAATCAATAAGTTGCGACGCCGAACCGTCGACCGGTAAACTTTTTACGCAGCTGACAAATCTTGATGTTGCAAAGTGGACGCAAATGGGTAAAAACGAAAAGGGAATGGGTTTCCCGCTTGAATACAAAAAGGAAACAGAGTTAATTGGAGAAACCTTTGCGTCTTTTCCTTGAATCCCGGTAAAGGGGACGGGCGTTTTTTTGAGAGAATCGAGATCGGTGTTTCGGACTTTTTACGGTTATATTATCCAGTATGAGGAAAAAATGAAGAAAAAATTGCTGCAACCAAATGAGTGTTACCTTCATATAATTGATCCGCAACAGAGCCTGATGGCGAACATCCATAAGGCGGAAAGGGTGACGGCAGTCATTACATTGATGTTGGCCTGTGCGAAGATCCTGAGTATCCCTGTTATTGCCAATACCCAGTATAAAAAAGGCCTTGGAGGATACGTTCCCGAATTGGAACCGTTGATGGAAGGAGTAAGCAGACCCGATAAGACTGAGTTCAGTGCCCTTGCTAATGAGCAGACAAAAGAACTGATAGAGCAGCTGCCCAATTCGGTGACGACTCCGATCCTGGTAGGAGTGGAAACACACATCTGTATCTATCAGACAGCTATGACGGCCATGGAACGGGGGCTCGTTCCATGGATCGTAGCCGACGGTGTTTCTTCAAGGACGGTGGAAAATCATGAACTGGGATTGGATATATTGCGGTCCCAAGGGGCGATAGTAGGGCCTGCCGAAATGATCGTTTATGAGCTGCTGGGCAAGGCGGGTACACCACAGTTTAAAGAAATCCTACCGTTTATCGTGGATTTTGGTAAAAATATCAAGTAATGAACTGTGTACGAAACAAATGAGCCTCTTGCAACATTTTCTTTTCATTCAAACTTCGCGTTAAGCTCATAATTTTATCCTCGGCATATTAACTATGCCTGCGGTATAATTTTTCGCATGCCTTGATTTTGAACGAAAATCCTCATTTTGCAAAAGGCTTGGATATCAACATCAAACACCTGCAAAAAAAGAAAACTATGACTGGAAATGAATTACGCGCTAAATTTTTAAAATATTTTCAAAAAAACGGGCATACCGTTGTTGAAAGTTCGTCTCTTGTTCCCGCTGATGATCCGACATTGTTATTTACCAATGCCGGTATGGTGCAGTTTAAGACGGTCTTTATGGGAGAAGAAAGCCGAAATTATGTGCGGGCAACGACCAGTCAGCGTTGCGTCCGGGCAGGCGGAAAACACAATGATCTGGAAAATGTCGGTTATACGGCGAGACATCATACGTTCTTCGAGATGCTGGGAAATTTTTCTTTCGGCGATTATTTCAAAGAAGACGCGATTCGTTTTGCCTGGGAGTTTTTAACCAAAGAACTTCAACTGCCCAAAGAGAAACTCTGGGTCACCATCTATGATGACGATGACGAGGCGAATGCGCTTTGGGAAAAAGTCGAGGGTTTGCTGGACGGCCGTATTGTCCGAATGGGAGAGAAGGATAATTTCTGGGCTATGGGAGATACCGGTCCTTGCGGTCCATGTTCTGAGATTCATATCGATCAAGGTGTTGAGGCCGGCTGCGGCAAACCAGATTGTGCCCTGGGCTGCGATTGCGATCGTTTTCTGGAACTCTGGAATCTTGTTTTCATGCAATTCAACCGTGCTGAAGACGGAACCATGACAAGACTTCCCAAACCCAGTATCGATACCGGGATGGGGTTGGAACGAGTGGCTGCCGTTCTGCAGGGGAAATTCAATAATTATGACTCGGATCTTTTCGTCCCGATCATCTCCTGCCTGGAAAAGCTCTCCAGTCGCGAGTATGGAAAAAATACCGATGATAATGTGGCCATGCGCGTTATCGCAGATCATGCCCGGGCGACCGCTTTTCTAGTCGCCGACGGAGTTTTGCCTTCAAATGAGGGCAGGGGGTATGTGCTCAGGCGTATCATGAGAAGAGCGATCCGTTTCGGAAAGACACTCGGTCTGGAAAAACCGTTTATGGATACGGTAACAGTTGCCGTTATTGATTCCATGGAACATGCGTATTCTCATTTGAGCAGTGCAAGAGAGCTCTTGCAAAAGGTTGTGAATAATGAAGAGGAGCGATTTCGCGGGACTCTGGAAAATGGTCTAGTGATTCTCGACCAGGAAATTTCCAGAATGAAAAAGAAAAAAGAGAAGGTCATACCGGGAGATTTTATTTTCAAACTCTATGATACTTATGGCTTTCCGGTCGACATCGTTCGGGATATATCTTTTGAAAAAAATGTCGGATTTGACGAAGCGGGTTTTACCCGGGCGATGGAGAGACAGCGGGAAAAATCAAGGGCATCGCAAAAGGGTGAGGGGATTCGTCTGCGCGAAGATGGAGTGAAGAAGCTCTTGGAATCCGGCAAGAAGACAGACTTTGTCGGGTATGAAAAGCTGAGCGTCGATACGGTGGTTGAGGCTTTGTTGGATACCGACGGACACGAGAGGAGTACCCTGACGGCCGGCAGCGGTGGAAAATTATATGCTCCCCTCTCTCCGTTTTATGCCGAATCCGGAGGCCAGGTGGGCGATAGAGGGATGGTAAGCTGGGAAGGCGGCAAGGCTTCAGTCGTATCAACCATGGCTGAAGGGGCGTTGATTTTTCATGAGATAGAGGTGGAAGTAGGGGATCTTGCCGTAGGTCGGCAGATTACTCTCTCAGTGGGGAAAGGCTTACGTCTTGAAACAGCTGCCAACCATACTTCGACGCATCTTTTGCAGGCAGCGATGAAACAGGTTTTGGGTGATCACGTCAAACAGGCAGGCTCCCTTGTCGGTCCTCAGCGGCTTCGTTTCGATTTCACACATTTTTCACCTGTTCTTCCTGAGGAAATTTTCGAGATTGAACGTTTGGTAAATGAGCGGATCAGGGCTAATCAGACTGTCGATACAAGGGTTTTAGCCAGAGACGAAGCTCTCAAAGAGGGGGCAACAGCGTTATTTGGTGAAAAATACGGTGAGACCGTTCGTGTCGTTTCCATCGAAGGATTCAGTAAGGAACTCTGCGGCGGCACCCATGTTCATGCCACCGGGGATATTGGGGTTTTTAAGATCGTTTCGGAAACAGGAATTGCTTCAGGCGTCAGAAGGATAGAGGCTTTGACCGGACGGGCTGCCTTTGAGTACCTGCAAAATGTAAACCGGCGTGAGACGGAGTTGGCTTCCTTGTTGAATGTACCGGTAGAGGATATTGCCGCTAAAATAAAAAATCTTCTTACCAACCAGAAAAATCTTGAAAAACAGATCGCCAGGTTATCGACGCGTCTTGCCAGTTCGGACCTTGACGATCTTCTGAAAAAAGCAGTGGATATCGCGGGAATACGGGTCGTTGCAGCAGAAATTCCCCTCGATAGCGCCAAGACGCTTCGGGAAGTAGGGGATAAGGTCCGGGACGGTCTTGATTCCGGGGTTGCCGTGCTGGGGGGAGTTATCAAAAATAAAGTTGCATTGTTGGCAATCGTTACTAAAGACCTCACAAGCAAAATCAGTGCAGGCGATGTCGTAGCCAGGGTAGCGTCTGTTGTCGGCGGCAAGGGAGGAGGCAGACCGGATATGGCTCAAGCCGGAGGCGACAGGGTAGATAAGCTTGGGGAAGCTATCAGATCCGTGCCGACTCAGATTTCTCAAATCCTCGGTATCTGAAGGATTAAAACGGACCTTTTCAAAAAGACTGTTCAGTCTGAGTTTTAGTATCGATTTTAGTGAAGTCGAGGTTAAGTAGATAGTATAAAGTAGTTGACACGGTCGATTATTTACAGTAAGAATTTCTCCGATTGTGAATGACCATTCATTTTTAGCATGAATGACCATTCAGTTGAGCACTTGCATGTTTATAAGTTTTAGAGTATGTCCACATTCAATTTTGAATGTTGAAATTTATAAAACTTAAGTTGAGCGGGAGAGGGCAACCATGGTTACGTTGGATATCACTTTGTTGTTTCAGATGATAAACGCCATAATTTTGATGTTTATCCTGAATGTGGTCCTGTACAAACCGGTACGAAAGGTTTTGCGTGACAGAGCCGAGATGATGAAAGGGATGCAGGCCGAAATTGCCAGGGTTCAGGAGAATGCGCGCCTGAGGCAGGAAGAGGTTGATGCGAAAATGGCCAAGGCGTCTGGAAAGGCCAAATCCGCCCTGGATTCTGCGAGGGCCGATGCGGCAGCAGCAGGGAATTCGAAACTCGCTGCAATCAAGGCTGAAGTTGACGAGGGGAAAGAGAAGAGAATGGCGGAGATTCGATCTCAGGTTGAAGGCGCTGCAAAAGGGCTTAAAGAGAATCTCGATGGATTCGCCGTAGATATGGCCAGTAAAATTCTGGGAAGGAGTCTCTAAAAATGAAAGGAGTGAAACGAGTAGCCAGGGGAACGATTCTGGTCGTTGTGACACTCTGGTTCGCCTTGTCCTTTGGGACCGTCTGGGCGACAGAGAATGTTAATCCCGATATGGCCGGAAAGACGAGTCAAACGATTGTTGAAGAGCATGCAAAAGACGCTGCGGCAGTTGTGCATGAAGCTGCTACGGCTTCCGAGCACGCAACTGCCGAACATGGTGAAGAGCATGCCATATTCACTAAAGCCAAGTTGAAGGATCTCGGTTTCAGATTCATGAATTTTGCGGTCCTGGTTTTCATTCTGGTGTATTTTGCCGCCAAACCCATAGCCGCCGGATTGAGCGGCAGGAAAAACAAGATCAAAAACGACATAGAAGACCTGGAAGCGAAAAAAGCTGAGGCAGAGAAATCGTTCAAGGAGTTCGAAGCCAAGCTGGCAGGTCTTGAAGCTGAGATTGACACAATAGTAGAGAAAGCCGTTGCCCAGGCGGAGATTGAAAAAGCCAGAATCATAGAAAAAGCGGAACAGACCGCAGCAGATATACAACGTCAGGCCGAAATGGCGATCCAACATGAGATTGTGGAAGCCAAAAGGACACTGAAAAACGATATAGCAGATCAAGCTGCAGCCATGGCTGAAGAGTTGATTATGAAAAACCTCACTGCTGCAGATCAGGTAAAGATCGTTGAAGATTATCTTGTCAAAGTGGGGGCCGTCCAGTGAAACAGACAATCTTAGCACGCAGATATGCCAAAGCTCTCTTTGCTGTCGGTAAAGAGAACAACCAGTATGGGGACTATAATGAGACCCTTCAGGGGCTTGCAGGGCTGTACGGTACGCATCCGGAAGTGGTCGACGCCCTGACTAACCCACTCTATCCTCTTGAGTTCAGAGAAAAAGTCATGACCGGGATTGTAAAATCCTCCGCCGTAGATAAAGTCATGGGAAATTTCCTGAATTTACTTGTTGAGAAAAAACGAGCTGAAATTCTTCCCGAAATCGCAGAAGAGTTCCAGATCATGGTTGATTCCGAGAAAAACATCAGCCATGGGACCGTTATTTCCGCCGTAGAGCTCAGTGATAAATTGCAGGCCAATGTGCAGGCCACGTTAGAGAAATTAACAGGCAAGAAGGTTGAGCTGTCGACCGAGGTCGATCCTGCTTTGATTGGCGGAATAATCGCCAAGGTGGGAGATCTTGTATTGGATGGCAGCATCAGAACACAGCTTGCAGGTTTAAAAGATTCCATTAAGGGGAGAGAATAGATGCAGATCAAAGCCGAAGAAATCAGTCAGATTATTAAAGATCAGATTGGGGAGTATGAGACAAGTATTGACCTTAATGAGACCGGTACCGTTATCTCAGTCGGTGACGGTATCGCACGTATCTATGGCGTACAGAACTGTATGGCCATGGAGCTTCTCGAATTCCCCGGTGGGATCATGGGACTTGCATTGAACCTGGAAGAGGATAACGTCGGTTGCGCGGTTCTCGGAAGTGTAAATTCCATTAAGGAAGGCGATATCGTAAAACGTACCGGCAGAATCGCCGAGGTTCCCGTTGGACCGGAAATGGAAGGTCGTGTAGTTGACGGTATTGGCCAGCCCATTGACGGTCAGGGACCGCTTAATGCAAAGTTGAGCTCCAAGATCGAGGTCCTGGCTCCTGGTGTTATTGCCAGAAAGGGTGTGCATGAGCCCTGCTATACCGGTGCCAAGGCTGTGGACGCAATGACGCCGGTTGGCCGTGGTCAGCGTGAGCTTGTCATCGGCGACCGTCAGATCGGCAAGACCGCACTCTGCGTTGATGCCATCATCGCCCAGAAAGAGACTGACGTCCACTGTATTTATGTCGCCGTCGGTCAGAAGAAATCAACAGTTGCCCTGGTTGTTGAGGCCTTGAGAAAGCATGGCGCCATGTCCTATACTACCGTGGTAGCAGCCTGTGCCTCCGACCCCGCTCCGATGCAGTATATCGCTCCGTTTGCCGGATGCGCCATGGGCGAGTATTTCCGCGACAATGGACAGCATGCGCTGATTATCTATGACGATCTGTCCAAGCAGGCTGTATCATACCGCGAGCTCTCTCTCCTTTTGCGCCGTCCGCCTGGACGCGAGGCTTATCCTGGAGACATCTTCTTCAACCATTCACGTCTTCTGGAACGGGCCGCAAAGGTTAACGACGAGTTGGGAGCAGGCTCTCTGACGGCATTGCCCATCATCGAGACCCAGGCTGGTGACGTTTCAGCCTTTATTCCGACGAATGTTATCTCCATTACCGACGGTCAGGTTTATCTTGAGCCGAACCTGTTCTTCTCCGGTGTACGTCCGGCAATTAACGTTGGTTTGTCCGTATCCCGCGTCGGTGGTAGCGCCCAAGTCAAGGCAATGAAACAGGTTGCAGGAACCCTGCGTCTGGATCTTGCCCAGTACCGTGAGCTGGCCGCCTTTGCTGCCTTCGGCTCGGATCTCGATGCTGCAACTCAGGCCCAGCTGACACGCGGTGAGCGGTTGGTTGAGATCCTGAAACAACCCCAATATCAACCTCTGCCCATGGAAAAACAGGTAACCATCCTGTATGCCGGTGCAAACGGGTATCTCGATAAACTACCTGTGGACACTCTGTCGTCCTATGAGCAGGAGTTGTACTCGTATATAGAGTCAAACGAGCCTACAATCTTTTCTGATCTCAAAGAGCAGCAGGTGTTTACCGACGAGATCAAGGCGAAACTGAATAAAGCACTGACCAGCTTTGGTAATACATTCAAGGCAACCAAAGGTCTTAACTAATCAAAGATAGGTCCAAGCTATGCCCAGTTTAAAAGACGTACACACCAAGATCCAGGGAGTCAAAAAGACCTCCCAGATCACCAAGGCCATGAATATGGTCGCCTCGGCAAGGCTGCGCAGTGCCCAGGAAAAGATGGAGAGATTCCGGCCC
>Ga0055450_10000025_pt1 | contig 19450 bp, 18 predicted proteins | sample China_Galinas_PW_5_FD_57740 | JGI IMG/M metagenome (GOLD analysis project Ga0055450, IMG submission 57740) | Wetland microbial communities from San Francisco Bay, California, USA, that impact long-term carbon sequestration - China_Galinas_PWC_D1 | ecosystem: Environmental > Aquatic > Marine >... | reverse complement strand
ACAGGTGCTCGATTTCAACGACGACCTTCCCTTCTAGCTCGCCGCCGTCCCGATCTGGCCCAGGGGGTTGTTTCCCCTTGCGCCGCTCGGGACTTCTCTTTACGTCTCACCTCGAATAGGTCAGAACGATTTCCCGAAATCAACGTGGGACGTAACACCCGCAGCACCGTTGCCGGACTTAGCTGCCGAATGCGGGTTTTCGGAGAGGACTCAAGCTTGGCGCATAAGGTCGAGCCCGTTCCTGGTGCGGCCCACAGGTTGACCATACTCTTGGACCTCTCGCCCACATACCCACAGGCTCAACAACAATTTGTTTTACGAGGGAAGTGGAGGGGAGCTCTACGAGGCTTCGCGCCAAAGGTTGACGGGCAAAACATATCAGTGATCAAGGCATTCGTCAGCTACAGGGCACCTTGAAAAATGCAATTTCCACGAATCGCATTCTATTTGAATCAGTAGGTTATGCTGGTGCGCAGGCTAAAAACACAATTTTTAAGGTGCCCTACAGTTACCGGGACGAGAAATGGGCAACACATCGAGCTCGGACACCCTTAATCTATACGAGTGCGGGGATGAAGATACGCCTCGACAACCTGTGGAAAGATGTGCAGCTGGGCGTTTGGGACCGGTCTCAGCTCCAGGCTTTTCAACCCGGAACCAGTACCCGCTTCTTTCCAGAATGTTGTTCGTCGATAATGTAAGCGATTTTACTGATGATCCTTGCTCGCGGCGCGAGCTGTCCCTGGATAAAGGACGAGGACGATATGGCATATCTAGCAGGCTTCCGCAATGACATCTTCGTCAGCCACGCCCATGAGGAGCTGTTCAAACAGCTTGCGGTAGACGGGAAGACCTGGACACGCCAGGTGGTAGAGATCCTGAAGGCATTGGTTGAGCGCGAGCTTAGTGTTTCAGAGGGCGAAAGACGAGTAATGGAGTTCTTCGACGAGAAGTCTATGGAGATGGATAAGGGTCTGACCCCGCAGCTCAAAGAGCAGGTCGAGGGCTCGGCAGTCTTCCTGGCATTCGTGTCGAAGAGCTATTTCGAATCGGAGTGGTGCCGCGAGGAAGCGGCTCTATTTCGAAAGGGGAGTCCTGCCCGTTTTTCCGCAGAGCCCGAAAAGACGGGGATCTTCCTACTGGAGATCGAGGAAACGGATCGTCCCAATTGGCCGGATGCGTTCAAGGACGAAGCCGGGAAGCCGTTTATCGCCAAGCAGGCGTTCAAACCGGGCAAATCCGGCCTATGCCCATTAGCCTTTCCCGATATCAGCGAAGGCGGAAAGGAGACCCAGTTGCTGGTGGATACGCTGGCGAGCATTGCCAGCCAGATCGGCAAGACCCTGCGTGGGTTGGCTCCATCGGTGCCTCCACCGCCTCCCCGGTCTGAGACATGCGTCTTTGTCGGTTACTCTCCCAAAGCGAACAAGGAGCCGCGTCGCAATCTACTAGAGGATCTTGCCCATCGTGGGCTTAGCGTGTTGCCGAGCCGCCCGCTCAACGACTACAAGTCGGACCTCGATTTCGGTGATGGGGTACGCAAAGACCTTGCCCGGAGCGACCTCGCGGTCGTGCTGTTGGCCGACAGCAACGGCTATTTCAAAATGACGACGACCCAGATCGAGCTTGTCCGCGAGGCAGGGCTTGATCTGGTTCTTTGGAGCTCCGCGGGCCTGGACCAGAAGAATCTGGATCCCGACGAGCTCGGCAATCCGGAGTACGCGAAGCTGTTACCGGCGCTCCTCGAAGAGGCACCGACCTGCTCCATGGATGACCTCGCAGCGAATATCGAGCAGCGTCTGAGTGCGTCCGAGATGCCTCCGGATTCAGACACCGTGCCACCATTCGAGGACTTGCCGACTATCCTGGTCTTTTCCGGCAACTTGGCCGGATATCGTTTCGTCCGCTCGGAGCTGAAGCCGGCCCTGGAAAACGTGATCCAGGACAAGAAATGGCGAGTGATGTATCCACGCCTGGACAGGGATTCGCCGCTGCAGCTCATGACCTTTTACGAGGAGAATATTCCGGCCTGCGACGCGGTGATCGTCGTCCATTGCCAGGAAGAGACGGACGCCGTTTTCAAGACCGTCAATGCCATGGGGGCCGGGCATGGTGGGGGTGGTCATCGGCTGCGCGGCCTCCAGGAGCAGGGCAGGGAGTCCGTGTTGGGGACCATCCGGCGTCTGGGCAGGGGGTTCAAGGAGTCCAAGCCGAACGGCGATTTCTACGTGGCCGTGATCGATGGGCCGCCGCCTGGTCTCGGGGTCGACTTCGGCGGCAATCCCCCGGTCTTCGATTGCTCCAAACGGCTAGTTGGCCCGGAGCTGGAGAAATGGCTGGAGGACCTTCATGAGCAGGTCGTGGGCTCCTCGCCGCCAACTTCTGCGGCGCCCGGGCTTGCTATGAAGTCGGCGTCGCACAAGGAAGTCACGAGCGCCTCGCCGCCGGCCGATGCGGAGGCATCCGGGCCATGACCACGAACAACGCGATTCGTCCCCTCGACCTCGATGCCTTGCAAGGCGATAGGGATCGCATCGACGTCCTGCCCTACCCGGGACTCAGGCCCTTCAAGTCATCGGAGGAGAGGTTCTTTTTCGGCCGTGCGAAGCATGCCGCAGAGTTGGTCAATATTCTCGGGCGGGAGGCTACTGATGAGCCCTCCCCGACGGAATGCGGGCGCTCGACCAAAGGCGGCCATTTCGTCACGGTCATCGGTCCCTCGGGCTGTGGAAAGTCATCGCTCTTGCGGGCGAGAGTCATCCCGGACCTGCACCAGCTCGGGCTCATTGCGCGGGCGGGTCAGCTGTGGGTCAGCGCGCAGATGCGTCCTGGCAACGCACCCTTGGCACACCTCCGGGACACGTTGGTAGAGGCGACCCGCGGGGGTAGGCCCGAGCTCTTATCAGCTGTTGATCGTGCTGCCCTCAAGGTCAAGCTGCACCAGGGTCGTCCGGGCATGGAGGCATGGCTGCGCGAGCGCCCGCTGCCACTCGGACATCGTCTGCTGCTTCTGGTCGATCAATTCGAGGAGCTGTTCCGCTATGACCTCGACCCCGACGAGGCGCGCGACTTCGTGGACCTCCTGGTCGGACTCTATGCGGAGCCCTTGGAGCAAGTGTACGTCATCCTCACGATGCGCACCGATTACCTGGGGGACTGTGCGCGTTTCCGCGGACTGGCAGAGACCGTCAACGGGACCATCTACCTGATTCCACCGTTGAGCCGAGAGGAACTCGCGGATGCCATCGCGAAACCGGCTCTTGAGGCGAACGGCTCGATCGATGATGCCCTGGTCGATCGCTTGATTCGGGACAAGGACGGGTTGGCGTACAACGTCGCGGATGGTGAGGATGCCTTGCCCCTGGTGCAGCATGCCATGATGTGGATGTGGATTCGAGCTCGGGAGCGTCAGGAACGGGGGCCGATTCGCCTGACACTCGCCGACTACGAATCCTCCCAGGTCGAGGGCATCGGCAAGGCGCTCTCACACCACGCGAGCCAGGTCCTCAGGGACTGCCAGAGCCTAGTGCCCCAGGGGGCACGTCACGCCGAGGTCCTTTTTCGGCAGTTGGTGCAGCGGGATAAGAGCCGTTACATCCGGCGTCCGGCGACCGTCGGGGAAATCATCGATTCGACCCGCGCGGATGTCGGGGCCGACCCAACGCTGACCCTGAAGGCGATGGAGTTCCTCGTCGGGCGCCTCGCGCGTGACGATTGTGGCTTCGTGTACGTCCAGACCGAAGGCCGCGCGGAGGGCGACATCGGTGATCTGACGCTCGCTTCGACCCTCGACATCGGCCACGAGGCGCTGATTCGGCAGTGGGACTGCGACCCGCCTCCCGGTTGTCTGAAGCAATGGGCCCGGCAGGAATCTGATGCGGCCGATCGCCTCCTGGAGCTCGTCAAGCGGGCGGAGCGTGGATCAGCGGACAGGCGACCCTTGGACCACTTCGAGCTCGATTATTTCGAACGGGCCTGGAGCGAGATCCGCCAACTGTATGCCCCAGGATCGGTGATTCAAGGGCAAGCGCGGCCCGGGTCCTGGATTTCACGCCTTTTCCTTCGTATCTCGAATTGGTTTCGCGGGCTCGATGACGCCGACGCCGAGGCTTCAGCCCAGCTGCCCCCCGAGCCTTGGGCGTTACGCCACCTGGAGCGAGAGCCCGGGGAGGAGGGGGCCAGCGCGCAGGCGCGTTACGCCGCCGCGGCCCAACTTCTCGAGGAGAGCAAGCAAGAGCTACGCAAGGTGCGGCGTCTCGAAAGGCGCAGGTTGCTCTTGCGGGTCGGTGGAGTGGTTGGGCTGGTACTGCTCGCAATCGGTGCGTATCTCGTCTTCCGGGCCATCAGCGATGTCAGGCAGCGGATCGCCGTAAATCGCAAGCACGTCGAAATCACCATCGACCGAGGTCGCGACTACGGGAAATACCGCGACGGTCCGGCCTATCGAGTCCTTGTGGGGGAGGCGAGGAAGATCGCGAAGCAATGTGACATAGCCCTCTCCTGGTGGATCACGTCGCTGATGCGGAACGATCAAAAGGTGCTGGATTACCAGGGTCGCGTGGCTGTGGGCCTGAGGACCATTTATCTGGACGTTGCGGATCTGCACGGTATTCCCGGAGAGCCTTGGCCCAGAGCAAGCATGGCGCCGACCTCTTCGGCTCCAAGCTCCGGGAGTGCCGGGGCTTCCAGCGAAGGTCGCGCGTTGCCCGCACCCCCGGGGAATGTCCCCGTGCCGCTTTCCGATACGATCTATTTCGAGCACGAGGACGCGGAGTGCGTTGCGATGATCGATGCCGCGGGTGCACTTACAGTGGCCTGCAGTGGCGACGGGCCCTGGAAGACCGTGGAGCTCGGCTCCGACGCGGACAAACGCCGGGAATGCTATAAACGCCAGAATGCCCAGAGGTATTGTGACCTGGCGGACGACGAGCTGATCCGTGGACGGAGGATTGCCCGCCTCTCCTACCAGTCGGGTAGCTCGTCCAAGCCCGGCGCGCTAATCGTCGTGACGCCGGGAGGGGCCGTCTATCGTTGTGCCTTGGGCACGGGGGCGGCGGGGGGTCTGTCTTGTGCTCAGGACAGCGACCTCAGCGAGGAATTGAAGGAGAAAGGGATCAGGCTTCGTGCGGTCGCCCTGGATCCAGGAGGGCGATTCCTGGCGGCGCTGGTCGGGACGTTTGAGCCGGAGGAACCTTGCGGGGAGGGGAATAGCGACTGCAGATGGAAGCTCCGCAACGACGATTGGATGAAGAACAGGCTCGTCCGCGTGCTGCTGTATGGGCTGGGGGAAGTCCCTGCGAGTATAACGAGGTACAGTCTGAAGACCGATACACGGTGCAACTTTCCGCGGGACATCGTGGACAGCCGCATACGGTTATCTGAAGATCAAGGCCTGTTGCTTTGGCTGACGACCGACTCCGACGCGCTGTGCGAATGGAAGCTGCCCGCGGCGGGTGCGCAGTCACAAGATCTGGATCCGAGCTATTTCGTAATACGCTCCAATCTGACCTCCGACCTGCGGATGGCCGTCGCCTCCCCGTTTGGCCACCGGGTGATGTTGTTCGGCCGTAATCGCCCGATGGCTGTGGTCGACGACACCAGTGAGGGCTGCAAGGGCGATGCGGATTCGGCGAATCCCTGCGCCAAGGAGATTGGCCAACTGTCGGTGGCGCCGATCCAGGACGTTGCCTTTGTCGACGCCGACCGATTGGTCGCGAGTGCCACCGGCGGAAGCCGGGCCGAGGTCTATCTGCTCCGCTTCGGGGCCTCGGAAACACTCAAGCTGGATCCTCCGAAGGAACTTCGGGAGGCGGTTACCCGGCTGATTCCCGACAGGAATCACGAGCGCGTGCTCGGGTTGGCGACGGACCAGAACGGTACGCCGAAACACGTGGTCCGGTGGGATTTGTACAACGTCGAGAGAGCCCAGAGGGTGTTGCTTTCTACCATGTTGTCCATCGATCCGGATGGCAAATTCGGTCAGCGCCGTGCGGAATGGAGAAAGATGATCGAGGGTGCGGAGACTGGGAAACTTCCTTCGGGGCTGTGCCCCATGCAGAGCGATCCAAACGCCGATTTGGCGAAGAATCACGGTCGGGAGATCCCGGGTCTCGATCCGATCGCCCGCTTCAGCTTGCCGGGCAGCTACCAATACGTGGCCGTGTACGAGCGCAGCGCACCGGTGATCTACAATCGACGCAGCCCCGAGGCGGCCGGCGACTGTGTCGCCGAGAAGCCCGCTCCCGACATGGTGACGATCCTCAACGACCAGCCCTTCGTGTCACCCCTGGGCGGTCCCCTTCAGGTGGACAAGGCAAGCCTGTATTGCAGCACTCGAGATGCAAAGCAAAAGCATAAGGGTTGCTGGCTGGTTATGAAGCTCGAAGCGGATGGAGCGCCGGGCGCCGTGGGCACGCCCGAACAGGGCACGGGATCGCACGGGAACAAGGACGGCATCCCGGATAGCTACCTGCTGTACGTCTTCCGCGGTCTTGGTCTCGATGGGACGGGCTGTACGGGGCCGTAGGGAGACGATGATAATTGGCCATCCTGGCCAAGATCAGCGCGGCAGTCGGAGATTCGCTTTCCCAATGCCTTCATTTGCAGCCGCTTGGAGCAACTGAAAGGGCAGCCGGGCATCGTGCCCCACGGGAATCGCTGAAAAAATCGGCGCTTCCCTACCGGGGAAGGGTCGCGGCAGTATTCGGGTGGACCCTGCCCCCGACACCGACACCGAGAGTAGTAGGGACCCGCCGGGTTGACCAATGGCTCGGGGCCCCTGGCCGCTTACCTGGACGTCCAGGAAGATGCCCTCGAATGGCCGCAGGACGACGGCGAGCTCGGATATGTCACGGACCGGAATTTCGATCGGACCGATCATTGCGCGGATGTCGCCGGCGTCCAGATTGATATGAGCACCGGACGGCATCCGATGCCCTGGCGGATCGGCAGGAATTCGGTGGACGATCACCGAGTGCTCCCCCCGGATCGGTGCTTCGATGAAGCGGAAGAAATCGACCAAGGCCCCAATCGAGCACTCACCTACCAAAGTCGGTCTCTCCGTCACCCCTGACTCCTGACGCTCGGCGGCAAGCAGGCGCAGCCGACGGCATAATCGGGGAGGGGTCGAGAAGATATCCATCCGGGTTGTTGGCTCCAAGTCTTGTGTGCGGGAGAACAGCAGCCTCTCGAGCTCCGGCTCGGTCGCAGGACGCCAGGGCGTTGGCGCTACGCCCTCTTTCGGGAGAGAGCGTATCCAGCAACGTCCGTCCAGCGCGACACCGGGCAAGAGATGGGGGTGCTCGCCCAGCCGGATGAGCTGAAACGGGTTGCCGGGCGCAGGAGTCGGTTCAGGCGCCGAGGTCACGAAGCGCCCTCCTCATGTTGCCCCGATGGGCGACAAGCCGGGCGGTTGGCGAAACAGTCGCGGCACTCCAGCGCGACATCGACGACCGCCTTGCGCATAAGCCGGCAATAGAGGGTTTCCGAGGTCGCAAAGCTGCCGTTCTCGAACAGCTTGTTTGCCGGTACCCCACCGCCGCAGACAGGGAAGTAGGGACACTCGTCTCGGCACAGCGCCACTCCGGCATCGATCTCCGCCTGAATGGCCGATAGGACGGGTCCGCGTGCCATTTCAGCGAATGAATGACCGCGCAGGTTTCCGAGAACGAAGCTGGGAAAGCGCGGGCTGCCGAATCCGACCAGCTCGGGGGAGTGGGTGGAAACGTTACCTTCCCAGTCGATACTGACGATCTCGAACGGGCGAACCTGCTGGTTGTCCACGGGTTGATCACCATGTCCCAGGCTAGCGAGTAACTGCTCGATCTCCCGGATCTCGATAGGCCAGCCCTCACCCGCACAAAGCCGTATGAACCGGCGCAGGAATCGCTTGAAGCGCTCTACGGAGCCATCCGCGGAAAGACTGCTGCTGCGATTCGTGCCCTCCAACTCCTCGATGTTGAAGGCAACTTTGCCGATGCCTTGGTCGAGGTAGAAGTCGAAGAGCTCGTCGGGAAATTCCAGCGACTCCGCGGTCAGAACGCTGATGCAATAGAAGGGGATCCCATGCGCTTGAAGCCGCTCGACCCCGGCCATGCCGTCGCGGAAGCTACCTCGGCCCGAGCGGGAGCGGCGGTGCGCGTCGTGGATCGGCTGCGGCCCGTCGATACTGACTCCCACCGTGACTCCGGGCTCGCCGAAAAACTCGCACCAGGCGTCGTCGATCAGCGTGGCATTGGTTTGGAACGCGTGGCGTACCCGGGTGCCCTTCGGCAGGCGTGCCGAGAGACGCGACATGGCCTCGCGGTAGAAGGTCACGGGAAGCACCAGTGGCTCACCCGCGTGCCAGACGAGGGTGAAGGAATCCCGCAACAGGTCGGATTCTTGCAACCGCTTGCCCACAAGATCCATCAAATCCAGCGGCATCCGGCTCGTGTCCGAGCGACTCGGAAGATAACAATAGTCGCAATCCAGGTTGCAGAAAGGTGTCGGCTGGAGGACCAGCAGGGTGAGGGGCCCAAAGGAGGACACGGTCCCAGACCCTAACATGCCTTCGGGGGCCGCGGCTCGCGGCTCAGTAGTTTTGCCAGTTCTGGAAGTTCTGCCAGTTGTTCCATGGCTGATAGTTGTTCCAGACGCCCTGCGCGATCTGGTCACCTCCGCGGGGTGCGTGGCCACTGGCATTGGCCAGCTCTTCGAGTAGGGTTTGTACCCGACCCGGGCTAGTCCCGGCAAGATCCGATTGGGGGGGCGGCACCACCTCGGCATGCACCGTCGAGCCAAATGCGATCGAGCTTGCCAACAAAAGGGTTGCGCCGATCGCGGGGCAAATGGAGGTGACGTCACTACCCCCCGCGCGATGTGTGGCACCCGGGCGCAGATTCGCTTCGCCGTTTTCATTACTGTTCATGGACGCGGGCCTCGTATGACAGGGGTACAGGGACAACTGATATTCGTAATTCTAACATCTGGGCGGAGGGTGCTCACGGCCCACCCCGTACCTTCGCCAGAAGCGGCTATCTATCTGGCGTTTCCGCGTCCCCGTTTGCGGTGGGGCGCCTCCTTAGGACTGCCGCCGCCCTGGGAGCCTGCGGAGCCAGCGGCAGTTGGACACCGGCTACAGGCCGCCGAGCCCGGACATTTGCCGCAGACAGTGCAGTACTTGTCTTTGTCGTTCTGATAGCGCTGAAGGAGCTGTCGAACCTGATCATCGGTGCATGCGGCGGTCGCGTGAACCGCGCTTAACGCGGTGATGACCAACGCAGTGGTGATGAGCCAAGCTCGTGGGGAGCTCTCAATCAGTGGTAGCGACCTTTTCATAGATCCTCCAGTCAATCGTCCAGCGGGAAAGTTTGCCTTGGTCCGCCGTGTCCCGATCAGCCTCCTAGTAGTATCGTCCGTAGCAGGTAGCCAAAAACTCCTAGGAAACGCTGAATTGACCAGCGTTTGCCTTGGGTCTACGCCCGCGACTTCTCGAGAACGATCACATTAGTGATCCAGCCGATCGCCGGCTTGTCTGCACTTCCGTCCCCGGTGACGATGACGTCCTGACACTTCGGGTTTCGATCCATCTTCTCTTTCACGGCGCCTAGCGTCTCGTCAGGTCGCACACAGACAAACGAGATAATCCAGGATTTGTAATCATCGGCATCGACTAGATCCTGCAGTGTGAGTGACCCGATGTCCACGGTGCCGCTTGTCACCTTCTCCGTGATGAACTTGTCCACCATGCTCCTATGCATGATGTAGCGAACAACACCCTGAGTGGTCAGGATGAGAAGACGATTACGGCCCTGCTTGATCGGACCGGATTCCAGGATATCGTCTTTGAGCTTCAGATCCGCCTCGGCCTTGTCGGTCTGGAGCGCATCGACCTGACCCATAGGGAGCATCGCGCCATCAGCGCGAATTCTCCGCAATCGTTGTTCCAGCGTGAGATTGAGAAGCGCGGCATTGTTCTCCGTGGCAGCGACATAGTTCTCCCGGGAGAAATAGAACGCCAGAACCGTACCCACCCACGCTCCCAATACCGGCAGGAGCATGGAAAGGACATCTTTAGACTGGCCCGAAACCCTTAGTGCCTAGCCCTCCAACCACCATCGCCACAAACCCCAGCAGCGTGACCGCGCCGATTGCCCAATAGACCACACGTCGCCCGATCGCCGATCTGGCCTCGATCTCGGCAGGGCTAAGGTTTGTTTGGTTCTCAGCCATTGTCCTTTTCCGATGTTGCAAGAATTGTCAATCCTGGAAAGCGCCGGACTCGCGTCGGCACGCCGCAGGAAACGCGGATCGATTGTGCTTCATGCCTATCCGATCCTTTTCCGCGCGGGTTTCACGAATCCGTCGTCCTGGCAGGGAAAGTTCCCCGATTCTGTACGTTGATTTAGACGCTAGGAGCGATAATAGTACACGGCAATCCGCCTGTGTAGCCGGTTAGCCATGCGCCCTGGAAGTTGCGCGATTCGCCGGTTGAAAGGTCATGTCTTCGCGCGCTCCGCATACCGGCCCACGATTCGCCAGTTGGGCACCATGGTCGCCGATCTCCGATTACAGGAGGGCACCGCGGGGATTTCGAGGTGCCTGCGCGGCATAGGAACGTGCCGCCATTTTCAATTGTTCAAAACAACTGAAATAAGGCATTCGGAAATCGCATTTTTGAATGCCGTGCTGATATTGGCCAGGACGGCCAACAATCAGCGTTTCCCGTCCGAGCCAAGCATGGCTTGGCATTCTCAATCTCGATATGTGATTGTAAATGCAGCCATTCTAGAGTCGTTCCTCTCGAATGGCGAGCTGATCAGATCCAAGGATGGATTGGATCAGCGTTTTCCCTAGCGAGCACGAGATCATCGACCAACTCGTACCGATCGGGCTGCTCCCGTGTGGCACGCAGTCTCGACGACCAGGTCGATATGTTCGCCATTGAGCTCCATGAAGGTCGTGGTGTTTGCACGATTGGGGAGATGCTGGCGATGTGCCTGGGAGCCTGGTCGGCACCGTCCGCTCAGCGTACCGGGCTCCCGCGCAGCCGCGTCAGCCCGACGACGATCCAGTCGATGACCTCCGAGGCCGATTGGGCATGGAACAGGCGCTCGTTCTCTTCCCGCGTCAGGCCGTTGTCGCGGGAGAGCTTGTCCAGGCCGATAGACTTGAGCCGCAGCCAAGTGTCGGGCGGATCCATTCGAGCGTCAGGGTCGCCTGGCTCGTACGTGGCGGCGAGGTTGGTGAACGTCAGGGCGAAGTCATCGGCAGGCCGCCAGGGATCGCCAGGCATCGGTTTTCCGGACAGGGCGTCGATCAGCTCGGCGCTGGCCCCTCCAAAGATGGAACTGAGATAGAGCGGGCGGTCGGCCTCGAGGGCGAGCAGACCCTCTTCGATGATTCCGGGCATGCGCCCCTGATAGTCGTTGGTCTTGCCCCCGAGGCAGACGCGTGCGGTACAACGTTCTGTCAGATCCCGCCGCAGTCGTGTCAGCCCACGGGCGCGAAGATAGCGCCTTCCGTCCGCTGTGGCGCCGAGTGTCTGCTCGAGGTTGCCGGAGAGCCCCGATGGCAGCCCGGTTTGCTCGATGCAGAGCACGTCGGCCAGGAAGTTGCGCTCCTCCGGGGACAGGCTGGGGCCATCCGGCCAGGGAATCAGATTGATCAACAGCGGCTCTTGGTCAGCCGGTTGCTGGTAGGTTTGGGCGAATCCAAGCACGCGCTGCATGACACCGCCGGCGCGCCAGTCGTGGCCGAATATAAGCCCCGCCCCGAGGGCGAGCATGTCACGGCTCAGGCGCTCGACAGTCCGGTTGATCTCTTCTGTGTCCAGGCCGAGACTTCGACTCTTGCTGCTCTCGGAGATCGAGATTCCGAGACGAGCACCATCGAGTGCCCGTTGCGTTGCTGTCATCACTGCTGCCTCCCGGCCGCTTTGCCCGCGGCCTCGGTGACATGACTTTTCGGCGTACCGAGCCAGGCGTTGGGCAGCTGTGCCTTCAGGAGCTGCGCGAGCGCCTCGTGCCGGCCCTCGCCGAGCAGTGGGTCGGGGTAGAAGACGTGAAGTGTGCGGTCGCGCTCGCTCTGCGGTACAGCGTCGATCAGGGCCTGGATGCTGCGCTCGGTGGGCTTTCGGTGGAGCACCCGCGGAGCGGAATACACCGCGAGGACCCCCCGTGCCTTGAGCTCGGCGACGACTCGGCTAAGTATCGCTGCCCGCAGGCCCTCGCGCAGCGCCTGGTGCAGTGCGCGAATCAGGTTGCCGTCGGGCACCTTGACCGTGGGTAGATCGCCGAGGGCGAGGTCACTGGCGCCAAAGGAGAGACCGACACGCGCGTCGACGACCACCGCCGGGGTCGCGCTCCGCTCTGAGATCATCACCTCTTTGCGACACCAGGGGCGCTCGTCGTAGCCGTCGGTGCGTACGACGAGGAGCAGGGAGCTTGCCACGCCCTGCTCGAGACCCTCCTGCCAATCCTCGCTCAGCAGCAGGTTGCGCTCGTCGTAAAAATAATCCGCCTCACCGCCGCGATGTGGTATGGATATCAAATGGTCCCGGAGTGCGCGCGCAAGTGGCAGGCCATCGCGCTTCCCGTGGCTGATGAAGATCGAAGAGAGGGGGCTGCCAGACCCCAGTGCCGCGGTTGCAGTTGCGAGCAGCGCCCGAGCCTCGTTCAACACGACGATGCCGAGATGGGCGCCACGCACGGCCGACTCGCCCAGTTTGTCGTAAGTCATAGCCTGGGCGCCGAGGAGTACCGGGGCGGTGCTGATCATGTCGGTCAGGACATCCGTGCTGCTCACCAGCAGCAAGACCCGGTGGCGCCCGTTTGATGCCTTTGCACTCTGATAGGCCCGGTCCAGCCATTCGCCGTATGCCTGGTCCTCGCCCAGGTTTCGATCCGCGAGAACCACCAGGAGGCTGTGCAATGTCGCTTCCAGCAGACTGTCGGGTGTTTCTCCGGGAAGATCGTCGAAGGTGCGGATCTCGACCTCGAGATCGTCGCCGCCACTCAGGTAGCCCTGCGGGTGGGCAGAGACCAGAGCCGCGCGGGCGACGATGGCGAGCCCGTCCGTGGCTTCGGTGTGACGGCTCCTCGGCGTGGCCTTGCGGCAGAGGATGACGCGTAGCGCGGGCGGAATCACGGCTTGCATTGCGGCATGCTCGGCGATTGCTGTTCGCTGAAGGAAAGGAAGTACAACTATCCCTCCGTAGCAAAGCAACGGTCAAGGCGCCGTTGTTTACGGCCGCCAAATGAGATTCTCTCCAAAATTCCGTCTTCCAAAGGTGACGTAAGCTGTCTGTCTCGCTGGAGGTGATGCTGCGTAGGATTCTCAAGCGGGTAACGGATGGCAAGAGGCGGGGTACGGTGGTCAATAAGACGAGTCTGGTCGAGCGGATAATGCCCAACTGGGTGAAGGTACTCGAATTGGACGAGTTCAACGTGTACTTGCATGCCTACGAGACACCGGCACAGCTCCACCGCGCACTGGCCCGCCATTTCGATCTGTACAACTCCAGGCGCCGTCACAGCGCACTGGACCGACGCACCCCCGATGCGGTGTATTTCGATCCGGCCGCCCGCAAATTGGCAGCCTGAAGCCAAAGGAGGATTTCACTTAAGGCACTGTCCAGTTTTTGGGGTCAATTTCTCGAAGGTAGCGCTGAACTGCTTTGCCCACCGTTGCAGGTGTGTAGAACGCAGGCACTGTGGCGTTCCTCATAGTAGGACACCCCGGGTCGCTGTAGTCCACGCCCAAGCGCAGCACATTGTAGGACAGGATCGCCAGTTTCCGCGCCGTGGCGGTCACGGCCTTGGCCTTGCCTACGCGCGCGGCCAGGGCGCTGTCGGTTTTGCCGACATTGACCGCGGCCAGTCACAGGAGAGCGGTGGTGCGGTTCTTCGAGCAACGGGTGTGGGCAGAAAGCGCTTTGCCCCAGTGATCTTGTTGCCCGGCGCCAGGTAGAGCCAGGAGCTGAAGTGCTTGGCCGTGGGCCACTTGGACATGTCGGTGCCGCACTCGCTGAGCAGCTTGAGCGCGAGAGATGGCCTGATACCCTGGATTTGGGTCAGGTCGACGCCGAGCACGGCATAAAGGGCGGCACGAACATCGAAGTTCAGTGCGTTGGGTTGACGTGACTTGTGTCGCGGGGCGGGCAGCGGGGACTCGGGTGGCTCAGGGGCACACAATTTGGCGAGTAATGCCTCGATATGCTGCTCGCAAGCGGCAACATGTTGTTGGTAGGTGTCGTAGAGAGCGACCGCCTGGCTCAAGGCCAACAGATGCTCAGCCCGGTAGTTGCCTTCCAGTGCCCGGACAATGGTCTGCACCGAGGCCTTGCAGCGTGCGTCGCGATAACCACCTCAGAGTGATAGGGTAATGGATGCTATCGAGGATGGCGCGAATGATCCACATCCCGGTCTTGCCAGTGATGTCGGAGACAACGTGGTGCAGCTGCAGATTCATCTGCATCAATGCCATCTGCATGTGTTGAATGTGCAAGGCAGAACATCGGCTACATCCGGGTGCTTCTCCTCCCACAGCTTGTCGCCGCAAAAGGCCAAGTGCGCACTTACACAAACGATGCCCGTGCGTTTCTCATGCAGCCCCAGTTCTACCGCTCGGCGACTCCAATCATACACCCCCTCCACCTGCCGAAGACTGCCCGCGCAATACTTCAACGCCATCACCGCTTCAAACGCTCGCCGCTCCGCCCCCACATTTTCGTAGCCGCAACTTTGAGAACGTCCAGATGTTCGCCATCAGCAATAGCTTGGCTCTCAGAAACGCAGATCAAAGACATCAAGCTCAGCCCATCAAGCTACAGAAAGACAGCCTCTTACTCTTACCGAGATTTCGGCGGTGAGACATCGAAAGGATCACAAAGGACAGAGGGCGGGATGCCTGCCCCTGAACCGCCGAGCCTACACCCTGTGCCCATGCTTCCGAGAGGTGGGTAGCTCGATTCTCGCAGTGAAGCCACCGAGTCTCTCCGAGCGCCCGAGGCCGATCCACCCGCCGTACATCCGCACGACCTCATGGACGATCGAGAGTCCGAGCCCGTGACCGGGAATCGACTCGTCGAGCCGTCTCCCCCGCTCGGACAGGACCTCCGCCGCTTCGGGCTCGACACCCGGTCCGTCGTCCTCCACCTGGATCTTCAGACCCTCCTCCCAGTGCAGACCCAGGTGGACGCAGTGCCGCGCCCACTTTGCCGCGTTATCGAGCAGATTCCCGAGCAGCTCCAGCATGTCCTCCTCGTCGAAGGGAAGCCGCTCGGGGGCATGGATCTCGGTGGTGATCTCCAGCGACCTGTCCTGGTACAGGGTTCGGATGCCGGCCACCAGGTCGGGGATGTCTTCGTGGGGCCGGAAGCACCGACCCGGTGAGCCCCCTCCGGCGAGCCGGGCTCGTCTGAGCTCCCGGTCGATCAGCTCGCGCATCCGAGCCGCCTGCTCCGCTACCGGGTCATCCGGATCCTCCCCATGGTGCAGCAGGATCAGATTCAGGGGGGATTTCAGGGCATGGGCCAGGTTCCCCAGGGCCTGCCGCGACCGCTGCAGGTGGCTCCGCCAGGCGTCGATGAACTGATTGAGCTCCCGCACCAGCGGCTGGATCTCCTCGGGGACGTCCTCGCGCAGGCGGTCGATCTCCCCGGCATCGAGACGCCGCACGTCTGAGCGCACGGCGGCGACCTGCCGGAATCCCCGGCGCAACAGCCAGCGTTGCACCAGGAGCAGGATCAGGGTCCCGAGCACCGATAGGCCGACGCCGTCCCACAGCAGCAGCCGGAGCGTCCCCAGCAGCGGCGTCAGGTCCTCCGCCACGGAGACCGTGAAGCGGGTCTCCTGCTTCTCGAAGCCGGCGCGCCAGAGCAGCAGACGCTGCTCGTCCGGCCCGTCATAGAGTTCCAGGGCGGTCTCCCCCGGCGCGAGGGTGTCGACCTCGAGCGGATAGTCCCAAAGGGAGCGGGAGCGTTGGACCCTACCCTCTTCGAGCCGCACCCAGTAATAATGTCCCGAGAAGGGTTGGCTGTATACGGGAGGGAGCGGAGCGCCGACCTCGCCGCTCTGCAGGTCGAGGGCGGTGATGAGGGCCTCCGCATCATGGGCGAGCCGGGACGCCACGAACCGCTCGGCGCCCTCCCGGCCGATCCAGAGCGCCGAGCCCGTCAGGGACAGGAGAACTACGACCACCAGCACCCCCAGGGTCCATTGCAGGGAGCGCTCGAGGGAGTATGCGTGACGCTCACCCGCGGAAGACATAGCCTTGACCGCGCCGGGTTTCGATCGCCCCCTTGCCCAGCTTCTCCCGCAACCGCCGCACGAAGACCTCGATGACGTTGCTGTCCAGGTCGAAGTCCTGGTCGTACACGTGCTCGATCAGCCTGGTCTTGGAGAGGGGCCTTCCGGGATTGAGCATGAAGTAGCGCAGCAGGCGAAACTCGGTTCCCGTGAGCTCCACGCGGGTCCCGTCGGCCAGCACCACGCGCTGGTGGTCCTCGTCCAGGGTGAATGCCTCGGCGGCGATCTCGGGTACCGCGCGTCCGTGGGCACGGCGCATCAGGGCGCCGAGACGGGCGAGCAGCTCCTCCGGATGGAAGGGCTTGGTCAGATAGTCGTCCGCCCCGGCCTTGAGTCCAAGGACCTTCTCCCGCCAGGTATCGCGCGCGGTGAGGATGAGCACGGGCATGGTGCGGTTCCCACTACGCCAGGCCTGGAGCACCTGGATGCCGCCGAGCCGCGGGAGGCCCAAGTCGAGGACGACCAGATCGTAGTCCTCGCTCTGCCCGAGATAGAGGGCGTCCTCGCCGTCTGACGCGCGGTCGACCGCGTAGCCAGCGGCCTCCAGGACGGCCTGAAGCCCGTCGGCGAGAGCCCGGTCGTCTTCCGCCAGCAGCAGTCGCATCTCAGTCGTCCGTCCCCCTGAGCACAGTCTCGCCGGTTCGCGCGTCCATCCAGATCTCGCGAACCCGTCCGCTGCCGTCCAGGTATTCGATCTCATAGAGGAGGCAGCCCTGCTCGTGCTCGGTCTCGATCTCCAGGATGCGCGCACCTGGACCCAGATCGATCCGGCGCAGCAGCTCCTCCAGGGGGAGGATCTCCCGGCGCTCCCGCAACCGGTAGGCATCTTCGTAGTCGTGGCCGTGAGAGGGGCCGATCACGACGAGCGACAGGATCAGCGCTGGCAGGAGAATGCGCATCGAGCCGGGTTGGGCAGTTGACCGCGAATAGGCGTTAATGAGACATGACCTGCCAACCGGAGTCCAGTCACGGATGGGGGGCTGACACCCATCTGCGTCCACGGAGTCTCGACGGCTCGACCAGGGCTGGAATCGTACACCTCATTCCTGGAGCCCCTTCTTGCGGCCCGTGATCATGGCCTTGACCAGGTTCTCGCCCTGCTCGAGGCTGGTGAAGAGCACGCCCCCCAGGTGCAGAACGACAAGGAACAGGGTGATGTTCGCGCCCACCTCGTGGATCTCCTCCAGTACCTCGGACGCCTGCTCACCGCGCCAGACGCCGGCCAGGGGTCCGGCAGAATCCTCTGCTCCGTACAAGGCGATGCCCGTCACTACGGTCAGGGTCAGGCTAATCAGCAACGCCACTACCATGACACCGCCGGCGGGATTGTGGCCTATATACCTGGATGCGCGTCGATGCACGACGTCCATGATATAGGCCAGCACCTCGCCGGGTGCGTGCACGAAGTCGGAAAATCGCGCGTGGCGGGGTCCGACGAAGCCCCAGACCAGGCGCAGCAGGATCAGGATGCCGACCAGGTAGCCGGCATAGACATGGAGCGTCATCCAGTCGTCTTCCGTGACATATGCAACCAGAAAGGACCCCGCAAGCGACCAGTGGAAGAGCCTCAGGGCGGGGTCCCAGACCTGGATCTCTCTGCTCGACTCGGCGTTCATCGTTGGGCTCCTTCAAGGAATTTTGTCGCCGCCATCTTGGCCGCCCCCAGGTGAAATCAAGCTGAATCAGCGGATTCAGCTTGGTTTCATGATCCTTCGATAAAGTCGAGTGATCAGCACGGGCGCCGAATCCTTCGGTCTCGCACCCCGGCAGACCAAGATCCCAGGGCGCCCTCGAAATCGACCGGAGTAGACCCTTGCCCACGCCCCTTTCGGGCGCCGCTCCAAGGCGCCGTCTTGATACATCCCTGCCCCGCTTCCTGCTGCCCCTCCTCGGCCTGCTGCTAGCGGCCGGCGGCGTCCGGGCCGGCCATGAGATCGCCATCAGCCAGGAGCAAATGCAACGCATCGGCATCACCTTGGCCAGCGTCGAGGCGGCCCGGACCTATGTCACGGACCGGCTGCCGGCACGCGTAACCATCCCACCCCAGCAGGTCCGTGTGCTCTCCGCATCCCGCGGGGGCCTGGTGACCTCCCTCGTAGCAGCCGAAAGCGACGAGGTCGAGGCGGGCGAGGTCCTGACCCAGATCGAGAGCCCAGGCCTGGTGGGGCTACAGAGGGAACTCCTCCAGGCAGCGACCCAACTGCGGTTGGCACAGGCCGAGCTGAAGCGCAACGAGCAGCTGCGCAAGACCAGCAACGTCTCGGAACGTGTCTACCTCGAATCGCGCAGCAGCCTGGACGAGGCGGAGGCCCTGGTGGACGAGCGCCGCCAGGTCCTGCTGCTGGCCGGCATGACACCGGAAGCCGTGGAGGACCTGGAGCAGGCGCGACGGATCACCAGCACCCTCGAGGTGCGCTCACCCATCGACGGCGTGGTCGTTGAGGTTCCGGCGGTGCTTGGGGAACGGGTCGAGGACTCCGAGCCCCTGGTCCGGGTAGCGCGGCTCGAGCCCCTGTGGCTGGAGATCAGCGTGCCCTTGGATCGCCTTCAGGGCGTGCAGCCGGGAGGCACCGTTGAGATTCCCTGCAAGTCCGGCAAGGCGAGCGTCGACCTGATCGGGCGCAAAGTCGACCCGGCCAACCAGACGGTTCAGGTCCGTGGCCTGGTCAGGGGTGCCGGCGACTGCCTGCGGCCCGGCCAGTTTCTCGAGGTGCGGCTGCGGCTCAGCGGCAGCAAAACCCAGTACCGCGTGCCGTCCAGCGCCATCACCCGCATCGGCGACACGCCCATGGTCTTCCTCCATGAGGCCGCCGGCTTTGCACCCGTGGCCGTGAAGATCGTCGCCCGCGAGGGCGACTACAGCATCGTGACGGGGGGGCTCTCCGCCGGCTCCAAGGTGGCCGCCAGCGGCATCGCCTCCCTTAAGGCCGCCTGGGGCGGGCGCTACGGGGCCGAACAATGATCGAGCGCCTGATCCAATTCGCGCTGCGCCAGCGCCTCTTCATGCTGCTGCTGGTGGTGCTGCTCGCCGCAGGCGGCTACCTGGCGTTCCGTGGGCTGCCCATCGACGCCTTCCCCGACGTCTCCTCGCCCCAGGTCAAGATCGTCATCAAGGCCCCCGGCATGACGCCCGAGGAGGTGGAGGCGCGCATCACCGCCCC
>Ga0055450_10000024_pt1 | contig 19510 bp, 18 predicted proteins | sample China_Galinas_PW_5_FD_57740 | JGI IMG/M metagenome (GOLD analysis project Ga0055450, IMG submission 57740) | Wetland microbial communities from San Francisco Bay, California, USA, that impact long-term carbon sequestration - China_Galinas_PWC_D1 | ecosystem: Environmental > Aquatic > Marine >... | reverse complement strand
GCTCGACGACGTCCTTGCCAGGCTGGACGCGGTGACACCCACGGAGGCGGCCGAGCTGGCGGCCCGCTACTTCGACCCCGCCCGACAACTGGTCCTGAGGCTCGGACCCATCTAGCTTTCATGGGCTAGGGCTCCCGGCCGTCGCGGCGGTGGGCCCGGTCCCTCCCGCCACACCACCGAGATCGACCCCTAGGCAAGCGAGACGGACATGCTGATCGGCGTACCCAAAGAGATCAAGCCCGACGAATACCGCGTCGCGCTCACCCCCGCCGGCGCGGAGATGCTCACTACCGCCGGCCATAAGCTCGTGATCGAGAAGAACGCGGGCCTCGGAAGCGGCTTCACCGACGATTTCTACAAGGCAGCGGGCGCGGAGATGGTGAAGACCTCCGACGAGGTCTGGAAGCGCGCGCAGATGATCCTGAAGGTCAAGGAGCCTATCCGCCCCGAATGGCCGAAGATCCGCAAGGGTCAAGTGCTGTTCACGTACTTCCACTTCGCCGCCGACGAGGAGCTGACCAAGGCGTTCCTCAAGACGAAGGCCATCGCCATCGCCTACGAGACCGTGGAGCTTGCTTCGGGCGAGTTGCCGCTTCTCACTCCGATGTCCGAGGTCGCCGGCCGCATGGCGGTTCAGGAGGGCGCGAAGTATCTGGAGAAGCCCCAGGGTGGCCTGGGCGTGCTTCTGGGTGGGGTCCCGGGCGTGCTGCCGGGTAAGGTGCTCATCCTGGGTGGCGGCGTGGTGGGAACGAACGCCGCGAAGATGGCCGCCGGCATGGGTGCCAGGGTCAGCATCATGGACGTCGACCTGCAGCGGCTCCGGTACCTCGATGACGTGATGCCCGCCAACGTGACCTGCCTGTTCAGCACGCGCTACGCCATCCGGAAGCAGGTCGAGGATGCGGACCTCATCGTCGGCGCGGTGCTGATCCCTGGCGCGAAAGCGCCCCACCTCATTACGCGTGAGGACCTCAAGCTGATGCGCCCCGGGACCGTCATCGTCGATGTGGCGGTGGATCAGGGAGGGTGCGTGGAGACCATCAAGCCCACGACGCACCACGACCCCGTGTACGTCGTTGACAACGTCATCCACTACGCCGTCGCGAACATGCCGGGTGGTGTTCCCCGCACGTCGACGCTGGCGCTGACCAACGCGACGCTGCCGTATGCGCTGGCGCTGGCGAACAAGGGCTGGAAGAAGGCGTGTCGGGACGACAACGCGCTGAAGCTCGGGGTGAACGCGGTGGACGGACACATCACGTTCCCCGGCGTCGCGCAGGCGTTCGGCATGAAGCACAAGAAGATCGACGAGTTCCTCAAGTCCGCCAAGAAGGCGTGACCGAGGCTGGAGAGAAGAAGCAGGCTGGGGTGTCTCAGGATGCCCTACCCGGGGGCGGAGCCGATGAGCTCCGCCCCCGGGTCCGCTTCCGCCGCTTGGCCTCGAATCCGGACCTGCCCCTTCCCGAGCGGGCGACCGAGCACGCCGCGGGGTACGACGTCCGTTCGGCGGAAGCCGAGGTGGTGTTGCGCCCCGGTGAGATTCGGCTGGTGAGCACGGGGCTGGTCATGGAGCTTCCCCCAGGCGTCGAGTGCCAGGTGCGACCTCGTTCCGGCCTGGCCCTGAAGTACGGAGTGACGCTGCCCAACAGCCCGGGGACCATCGACCCGGACTACCGGGGAGAGCTGCGCATCATCATGCAGAACCTCGGAGGGGAGCCGGTCAGGTTGGCGCGAGGGGAGCGCATCGCTCAGCTCGTCTTCGCGAGATTCGAGACCCCCGAAGTCGAAGAGAGTGACAGCCTGTCTGACACCCCGCGAGGCGACGGCGGTTTCGGGAGCACGGGAACCGCATGAGCTTGTCGTGTAGAAGGGGTCCGCTGACGGGTTTCCGCATGAAAGCCCTGGCATCGCGCGGAACGCAAACGTATGTTTGCACGCTCTCTCCAGGTCCTACCTTCCGTTGACGAAAAGCGAGCATTGGCCGGACTGACCAGTTGGTTCAGCTCGGGGCGCCTCGTCCCCGTGAACGACATCGCCGTGGATCTGGGCACGGCGAACACTCTCGTGTACGTGAAGGGTGAGGGCATCGTCCTCAACGAACCTTCCGTGGTGGCCGTCGAGCGCGGCTCGAGACGGATCATGGGCATCGGCCTCGAGGCCAAGCGCATGCTGGGGCGCACGCCGGAGGGGATCGAGGCCATCCGTCCTCTCAAGGATGGCGTGATCGCGGACGTGGACGTGACGGAGATGATGCTCCGGCACTTTCTGAAGCACGTGACCGCGAAGCGCGTCTTCCGCATCAAGCCGCGGGTGGTGGTGGGGGTGCCATCCGGAATCACCGAGCTGGAGCGGCGGGCGGTGCGGTCGTCGGCCATCGCCGCAGGAGCCAAGGCCGTCTACATGGTGGACGAGCCCATGGCCGCAGCCATCGGTGTGGGGCTTCCCGTCGAGACGCCCACCGGCAACATGGTCATCGACATCGGGGGCGGCACGACGGAGATCGCGGTCATCGCGCTCTCGGGCATCGTATCGAACACCTCCATCCGTGTGGGTGGAGACGAGCTCGATTCCGCCATCGTCACCTTCCTCCGCAAGAACTACAACCTCCTCATCGGGGAGCCCACCGCCGAAGCCATCAAGATCCAGGTCGGCTCGGCCTTCGACTTCGGTGAGGAGAGGGAGATGGAAGTGAAGGGTCGCGACCTGGTGAGCGGCATCCCCAAGGTGGTGACGGTGCACTCGCAGGAGATCCGCGAGTGTATCCAGGAACCCATCCAGGCCATCGTCGAGGCGGTGCGTCGAGCCCTCGAGATCACTCCCCCCGAGCTTTCCTCGGACATCGTGGACCGCGGCATCGTCATGACGGGTGGGGGCGCGCTCATCCGGGGGTTGGATCGGCTCCTTCAGCACGAGACAAACCTCCCTATCCACGTGGACGAGGAGCCCCTCACCTGCGTGGTGCGGGGTGCGGGCCGTATTCTGGACGACCTGCACAAGTACCGGAGCGTCCTCGTACAATAGGGAGGGTGGCAAACCCCAGCGGCCAGCCAGCTTCTCGCGTGCGTAGAGCAGGAACGCCGACGAGTCCAGACGGCTCGATGGCGAACAGGAGAGACGAACCATCAGACGCGCAACCGCCATGCGCCCCAACGTGACCGACCGCACCGACCCCAGCGCAAGGTGTAGCGGATCGGCCCCGTCACGAACGACGGACTCCCCCTTTGCGATCCTCGCGAGCACCGCGGGCTTGCCGTCGCCCAGCCACTTCTCGGGGTTGCCGGCGTTCATGACGCTGCGGGTCGCATGTGAGCCGTGGGCTTTTCCAGCCGCGCCGGGGACACGACGTGCCCGCCTACGTTCCTGAGTCCGAGGACCGCGGCGGGCGGCGCCAGCGGGGCCTTGCGTCCCTCTTTCTGGTCCTCGCTCTGGCGGTCTTGTACATGCCCAAGGGCGGCCAACAGGATCTCGCCTGGATGCTGCGCGCCAGCTTGCTGAGGCCCTTCCTGACGCTTCAGGCGTCCGTGGCGCGCGCAAGGCTGCGGGCTCGCCAGGTGGAGGACCTCCAGGTCCAACTGGACTCCCTCTCCGCCACGGTGGCCACGGAGAGCGCCCTCGTCGACGAGAACCGGACGCTTCGATCGATACTGGGTTTGGCCAGACGGGTCGGGGCCGCCTTCCGTCCGGCGTCGGTATTGCGGCCGGGCACGCCGGGGTCCGAGAGCATGTTCCTGCTGGATGTCGGGGCGGAGGAGGGCGTCCACGAGGGAGCTCCGGTGGTAGATGCCTACGGGCTGGTGGGTCTCGTGCGCGAGGTGCGTCCCCACACCTCCATCGGACTGGACTGGACGAGTCCGGACTTCAGGGTCAGCGCGATGCTGGCCGACGGGCTCGAGTTCGGCCTCGTGGAGAATCGTCGGGGGGCGTTCCGGGAGGCGGATCGGCTGGTCCTGAACGGGATGGCCTATCACGAGTCTGTCGAGGACGGCACCCCGGTCCTCACCAGCGGGTTGGGCGGCGAGATCCCGAGGGGGATCCCCATCGGTCGGATCGACGGCGTGGCCGAGACCGAAGCCGGTTGGCGCAAGAGCTATTGGCTGAGGCCCATGGTGCAGCCGGCGTCGGTCACGCACGTGCTCGTTGAGGTGGGGAAGGACACGCTGGACCTGAGCCGAGCCTGGCCCGTAGACTCCATCCGCACCAGGGACGAAGCCCTGGATGAGCAACGCGCCCGAGCCGACAGCCTGGCCGCGCTCACCGACAGGGTGCACGTGTTGCGCGCGAGGGTGAATGAGCTGCTTCGCGCCGGGGGAGACTCCGTGACGTCGGGGGCTCCAGGGTCATCCCCGGGGGGGGGGACATGAGGGGGCGGGCGGCCGTATGGATCGCCGTTGCCGGCCTCGTCCTCGTTCACTTCGGTGTGCACGTGGGTGTGGGCGTGGGGCGGGGCGCGCCGGATCTCCTCACCGTGGCCCTGCTGCTGGCCGCCCGGGAGGTGGGTGTCGGCACCGCCGCCGGAATCGGCTTCGGATTCGGCCTCCTCGAAGACGCGCTCACCGTCATCTCCTTCGGGGCGAACGCGCTCTCGCTCACCATCGTGGGCGTGCTCGGGGCAATCACGCGCGACCTGTTCGTGGGCGACTCGCTGGCCTTCCTCCTCTCGTACTTCGTCATCGGCAAGTGGGTGCGCGACCTTATCACATGGCTCATGATGGGTGAGGCGATCCGCCAGCCATTCGTCGACCAGGTCGTGGTCCATGGCTTCGTGGGAGGGGTGTACGCGGCGGCCGTGGGTCTCGTGATCATGGCCGTGGCGGGGCGCTGGAGGGAGGTACCCCGTTGAAGCTGTTCCACCCGCATCTTCGTCGGAGTCGGGCCCTCGGGGTGCAGTTGGTGTTGTTCGCCCTCATGGGCCTTCTGGCCGGCACCTTCTTTCGCCTTCAGGTCGTGCGCTCCACCGTCTGGACGCTGAAGGCCGAGTCCAACCGGCTGCGACAGCTTCCCGTTCCAGCGGCGCGGGGCACGATCTATGACCGCGCCGGTCGCATCCTGGTGGACAATGTCCCCGGATACGCCATCACCCTGCTCCCCGGACCGCCGGACTCGGTCCGGGCCACCCTGGAGCGCATGAAGGCGTACGTGGACATTCCGGAGGATCGTATCGATCGACTCGTAGCCAATGTCCGGCGGTACGGACGAGAAGTGGTGGTGGATGCCGATGCGCCCTTCGACGTCGTCAGCGCGCTGGAGGAGCGCAAGGCGGACTTCCCCGACGTGTACATCGACATGCGACCCCGGCGTCGATACGTCCTCGGGGCCGCGGCCGCGCACGTCCTGGGATACGTGGGCGAGATCACCTCGAACGAGCTCGACTCCGACGCGTTTCCGGATTCCCTTTACGAGCAGGGCATGGTGGTGGGCAAGGCGGGTATCGAGAAGGAATACGAGAGCACCCTCCACGGAAGGCAGGGGTTGCGGACGGTGGAGGTCGACGCCCGCGGCCGCATCGTCGGGGACTTCGCCGGCTTCACGGCGGACCCGGGAACACCTGGAAGGGACCTCCACCTCAACCTGGACCTGGAGCTCCAGAAGTGGATCGCCCACATCTTCCCGGACAGCCTCGCGGGCGCCGTGGTCGCCCTCGATCCCGCCGACGGCGGCGTCCTGGCCCTGTACTCGGCACCGACGTACGACCCCAATGCATTCGTGGGGGGGATCGGAGGGGACCTGTGGGGGAAGCTCAACACCGACTCCATGCGGCCCCTCTACGACCGGGCCGTGCTGGGACTCTACCCGCCAGGCTCCACCTTCAAACTTGCCACCGCCGCCATCGCTCTGGACCTGGGCGTGGTGACCCCCGAGGAGCGCATGCCGGACCCCTGTACGGGGGCGTGGTATTACGGCGGCCGTTGGTGGCACTGCTGGGAACGGGGCGGACACGGCTACCAGACGCTGGCGCAGGCCATCGGCAACTCGTGCGACATCTACTTCTACCAGCTCGGCGTCCGCATCGGCCTCGACCGCTTCCTCAAGAAGGCCACCGACATCGGCTTCAACCGCCCGTGCGGCATCGACCTGCCTCAGGAGAGCACCGGGATCTTCCCCGAAGACCGGTCGTACTGGGAGAAGCACTTCGGGTATTCGCCCCAGGAAGCCGGCGAAGTGCCCATGCTGGCCATCGGCCAGGGCCCCAACTCCCAGACACCCCTCAAGATCGCCCAGTTCTACGTGGCGCTTGCGCGCGATGGCTCAGCCCCGGCGCCCTCCATCGCCCAGGGACAGCCCGCCGGGGAGGCGTGGCACCTCAACCTGTCGCCGGAGAGCCTCGCGGCGCTCCGTGACGGACTCCGTCGCGTGACCCAGCGTGGAGGCACGGCCCACGTGGAGACGGCTTTGCAGTACTGGGACGTCCTCGGCAAGACCGGAACGGCACAGACCTTCCAGAGCACCCAGGGAACCGCGGAGGACCACGCCTGGTTCGCCGGCATGGTGGGTCCGCCGGGCAAGCCGCCGGAGATCGTCGTGGTGGCCCTGGTGGAGCACGGCGCCCACGGCTCCAGCACGGCGGCGCCCATCGTGTCGAAGGCCGCGGACTTCTACCTGCGGAAGAAGCACGGCCTCCCATTCGACACCGTCGAGACCCTCGGTGACTACTATCGCGCCGGGCGCGGGACGCCCCCCTGGTACAAGGCTCGCTTCGGGGGCGGCGGATGATCCGGCTGTTCTCGAGGTGGGCGGTGGATCCCGCCCTGGTTCTGGCGATCATCCTGCTTTCGCTCTTCGGCATCGCGATGATCTACTCGGCGGGGGTCGTCTACGTACCCGATCCCGTCACCCAACACGCCTGGATCAGGCAGAGCGTCTGGTTCGGCCTGGCCCTGGTGGCCTTCACGGTCCTTGCTCGCGTGCCCTTGAGGTGGATCGAGTGGGTGGCTGTGCCGTCGTACGTGTTCTCGCTCCTGCTCTTGGCGGCGACCCTGGTCATCGGTACGGGCGCCGGCACCGCCGCCGGCGTGAAGAGCTGGATCAGGCTCGGCCCCATTGGTTTCCAGCCGTCGGAGATCGCGAAGATCGCCACGGTGCTCGTGCTGGCCCGCCTCCTGTCGCAGCGTACGGAAGCCCCATCGTCCCTCAAGGACATCCTCGCGCCCGCCGCCATCGTTGCGGCGCCCCTGGGGTTGGTGATGCTCCAGCCGGACCTGGGCACCGCCATGGCCTTCGTCGGGATCCTCTTCGCGATGCTCTTCTGGGCGGGGACGCCGGCGGCGATTCTGCTTCTGGTGGCGAGCCCCGTGGCGGGGCTGCTGCTCTCGTTCGAGACCAGGGTATGGACGATCTACATGCTCGGTGTCCTGGCCTTCCTGTACCTCTATCGGTATCGCCTCTTCCTCTTCGAGTCGGTGGCCGTGGTGCTGGCGAATCTCGCTGCGGGGACCATCGCGCGTCCGCTGTGGAGCTCGCTGAAGTCATACCAACAGAACCGGATCCTCGTCTTCCTCAATCCGGACGTGGATCCCCGCGGCGCGGGGTATCAGATCATCCAGTCGAAGGTGGCCATCGGTTCGGGGGGACTCCTGGGCAAGGGCTTCACCCTCGGCACGCAGAAGCGCTTCAACTTCCTTCCGGAGCAGCACACGGACTTCATCTTCAGCGTGGTGGGCGAAGAGCTGGGCTTCGTGGGCACGTTGCTCGTGATTCTGGTCTTCACCTATGTCCTTTGGCGCCTGGTCAAACGTGCCCAGGACTCACCGGATCCCTTTGCCGGCCTGGTGCTGTTGGGTATCTTCGGAGCCTGGCTCGTCCATATCTTCGTCAACATCGGCATGACCGTCGGGCTCATGCCGATTGCCGGAATTCCGCTTCCGTTCATCAGCTATGGAGGGACGTTCCTGCTGATGTCCTGGGTGGCGGTGGCCATCGCGGTCCGGGTGGCCGACGAGCGGTGACCGAACGCGGCCACCACCGACGCTGAGACCCGCGAAAGGAAGCGCGCGTTTGGCCTGGTTCCGCAAGGACAAGAAGCCGCTGCAGGCGCAGGACCGTCGCGACGTTCCGGGTGACGTCTTCGACAAGTGCGCCGGTTGTGGAGACATCCTCTACAGCGAGCGCCTGGCCCAGAACCTCAACGTGTGCCCGAACTGCGGGCATCACCTGCGCATTCCCGCCGAGGCGTACCTCGAGGTGCTCATCGACGACGAGAGCTTCGAGGAGCTCGACGACCACATGCGCGCGGCCGACCCCCTGGGTTTCCGGGATCTCAAGGCGTATCCCGAGCGCATTGCCGCCGCCGAGGCGAGAGGCACGAACGAAGCGCTCATCAGCGGGCTCGGCGAGATCGAGGGGATCCCGGTGGCCATCGCGGTCATGGACTTCTCGTTCATCGGCGGATCGATGGGTTCGGTGGTGGGAGAGAAGATCGCTCGAGCGGGTCGGATGTCTCTGGAGCGCGGAATCCCTCTGCTCATAGTCAGCGCCTCCGGTGGTGCCCGGATGCAGGAGGGGATCTACTCGCTCATGCAGATGGCGAAGACGTCCTCGGTCCTGGCCAGGCTCCACGAGGCGGGCCTGCCCTACATCTCGATTCTCACGAACCCCACCACCGGTGGGGTCACCGCTTCGTACGCCATGCTCGGCGATGCGAACCTGGCCGAGCCAGGCGCCCTGGTGGGTTTCGCCGGTCCGAGGGTCATCGAAGAGACCATCAAGCAGGAGCTTCCGGAGGGCTTCCAGCGCTCGGAGTTCCTTCTCGCCCACGGCATGGTGGACCAGGTCGTGGACCGGCGGGAGTTGAAGGCGACGGTGGCGCGCCTCCTTCGTCATATGACGGGTCGGCCGGAGGTGGTCGGCACCGAAGGGGCGGAGCAGCCGGCCGGATGATCCCCTCTGCATGACGGACGCTCCGCAGGGCAGGGCGGGGCAGCCGCTGGCGCCGGAGCGTCTCGATCGCCCCTTCGCCGATCCGTTGGTGGGGCGCCTCTTCCCCCCACTCGCCACCGGCGTGCACTGGGGCCTGGAACGGACCCGCCAGGCCCTGGAACTGCTGGGGAACCCCCATGAGCGCTATCCGACGCTGCACGTGGGGGGAACGAACGGAAAGGGGTCCGTGGCCACGACGCTGGCTGCGGTCCTGAACGAGTCGGGCCTGCGCGCCGGGTGCTTCACGTCGCCTCACCTGTGTTCCTTCCGCGAGCGCATCGTGGTGGCGGGCGAGGCGCTACCGGAGGAGACCCTCATCGGGCGGGCGGAGGAGGTCGCCGAAGCCGTCCGCCGGTTCGGACTCACGTTCTTCGAGGCGGTCACGGTTCTGGGGCTTCACGCCTTCTCGGGAGAGGGCGTGGACGCGGCGGTGGTCGAGGTGGGCCTCGGTGGGCGTCTGGACGCGACGAATGTCCTCACGCCGTTGGTCACCGCCGTGACCAACGTGGCGATGGACCACGCCGAGTATCTCGGGGACACCCTTGCCCTCATCGCTCGCGAGAAGGCCGGTATCGTGAAGGAGGGGATTCCCTTCGTCACCGCGGAGCCGGACCCGGAGATCTTCGAGATCTTCCGCACCATCGCCGCCGAGCGCCGGGCTCCGTTCCATGGGGTGCGTCCCGGCGACCTGTCGGATGTGGAGGTGGCGAAGGACCACACGGCGCTCACCCTGCGGACGACAGCATGGGGTGAGCTGCGTGTGCGTACTCCCCTGGTGGGACGACACCAGGCGGCGAATACAGCCTTGGCTATCGAGGCCCTGGAGCACCTGCCGGCCGACCTGCGGCCGGACGCGGACGCGGTGCTTGCGGGTACCGCGCACGTGGTGCATCCCGGGCGGGACCAGATCGAGGTCATCGACGGTGTGACCTGGCTCCTGGACGTGGCGCACAACACCGCGGGCGTACAGTCCCTCGTGGACACCATCGACCGGCTTGCCCTTCCCCGGCCCTTGGTAGCGTTGGTGGGAGTCCTCGGCGACAAGGAATGGCGTGTCATGCTCCCGCCCCTGTTCTCGCGCGCGGATCGTGCGGTGCTGACCCAACCGCCTTCGGCTCCACCGGAGCGGCGCTGGGACGTGAAGGCAGCGGCGCAAGCGGTGGAGCACATGTGCCCGCTACGCGTTGAGGAGGATTTCCTGGAGGCCCTCGAGCTGGCCCGGAAGGAGGTCGACGGAGGAACTGTGGTGGTGACGGGCTCGTGTCACACCGTGGGGAGCGCGCTCAAGGTGTTGGGGAGGGAGCCGCTGGGGTAGACCGCTTCCGACCCACCTCCCTGGAGGGCCAGACCCGATGACCCCCGTCGCCCACGGTTGAATCACCCGCCCGCGGCGCTAGATTCCGCCCTTCATGGCCGCTCCCAACTTCTCCAGGCTCCCGGGCTTCCGGGACTTCCCTCCGGAAGACTTCGCGTTCCGCCGCCACGTCTTCGAGGCGTGGCGCCGGGTGTCGCGCCGCTACGGGTTTCTGGAGTACGACGGCCCCCCCCTCGAGCCTCTGGACCTCTATGTCGAGAAGAGCGGCGAGGAGATCGTCGGCCAACTCTACAACTTCGTGGACAAGGGAGACCGGGAGGTCACGCTCCGCCCGGAGATGACGCCTTCGCTCGCCCGGATCCTGGGCGAGCGGAGCCGGGGGATGTCCAAGCCTATCCGCTGGTTCACCGTACCCCAGCTGTTCCGCTACGAGCGCCAGCAGCGGGGCCGCCTGCGGGAGCACTTCCAGTGGAACGCCGACATCGTGGGCGAGGACGGTGTCAGCGCGGACGCCGAGGTGGTCGCGCTGGCCATCGACGCGCTCCGGGAGCTGGGCCTCACCCACGAGGACTTCCGGGCCCGGGTCTCGGACCGCCGTCTGCTCACCGCCATCCTGCGAGAAGGTGTGGGCGTCGCCGAGGACCGTCTCGCGGCGGCATTCGCGCTCGTCGATCGCTTCGAGAAGCTCCCCCGGGACCTGGTGGTCGAGAAGATGGCCGGCGACGTGGGACTGGATCCCCGTGCGGCCGCCGAGGCGGTGGAGCTGTTCGACTCCCTCGCCCTCGACGGTATCGAGAAGCGCTTCGGCTCGAACCCGGCCATCACGGAGGCCGCGGCGCCGCTCACGGAGTACGTCGGCATCCTTGGCGATATGGGCTTGGGCGACTACGTGCAGCTGGACCTCACCATCGTTCGGGGATTGGCCTACTACACCGGCATCGTCTTCGAGCTGTTCGATACGCACGGGGAGCTGAGGGCGATCTGCGGCGGGGGTCGATACGATCGCCTTCTCGAGCTGGTGGGAGGCGAGCCCCTGCCCGCCGTGGGCTTCGGCATGGGTGACGTCGTGCTGGGAGAGCTTCTGGCCGATAGGGGCCTGGTCCCGGGCTACCGTCGCACCGTCGACTATGTGCTCGTGACCATAGGTGCAGAGCAGCGCGCCTCGGCGTACCGACTGGCCCACGAGCTCCGGGAGCGGGGATGCAGCGTGGTCTTCTCCCTCCGGGACCAGGGCGTGCGCAAGCAGTTCAGGGCCGCCGAAACGGAGGGGGCGGCTAACGTGCTGGTCCTCGGCCCGGAGGAGTCGGAGCGGGGGACGGTGAAAGTGCGGCACATGACGACGGGGGAAGAGCGAGAGATGAGCGTCGCCGAGGTGCTCGGGCGTGCCATGGAGATGGCATCCGGGGCATGGGGGGGCACCGGAGGCGAAGGTGGCGTAGGCGACGGGGGGGTGGCCTCGTGAGCAGGGAGACGCGCACGGCCCGCCGGCACCGCTCCGAGGTGGAAGCCGCGCGCGTGACACGCGAGGTGGCAACCCGCGCGGTGAGGCGCCTGGACGTGCTGGAGTGGGTGATCCTCTTCGGTGCCGCCGTGCTATCGGCCGCGGCAGGCGCGCTGGTGGCCCTGATGGTGGCGCGTCCCCTGGGCTTGCCCTATCGCATGACGTGGATCGTGGCTTCGTTGCTCATCTTCGGCGTTCCCGGCTGGCTCGCGGTGCGGCGCGCAAAGCGCGAGGACGAAGCGTTCCGTGAGAGGATCCTGAAAGAGATCGGCGGATCGGATGTCTGAAGAGAAGAAGCTGACGCCCAGGGGCGAGGACTTCTCCGCCTGGTACAACGAGGTCGTGCAGCGAGCAGAGCTCGCGGACTACTCGCCGGTGCGTGGGTGCATGGTGATCCGCCCCTGGGGCTACGGGATCTGGGAGAACATGCAGCGCGCCCTGGACGACATGTTCAAGGCCACGGGGCACGAGAACGCCTACTTCCCCCTCCTCATCCCCATGAGCTTCATCGAGCGGGAGAAGGAGCATGTGGAAGGATTCGCTCCGGAGCTCGCGGTGGTCACCAAGGCCGGGGGGAAGGAGCTCGAGGAGCCGCTCGCCATTCGGCCGACTTCGGAGACCATCATCTACTCGATGTACGCCAAGTGGGTGCAGAGCTACCGCGACCTGCCCATCCTGATGAATCAGTGGGCCAACGTCATGCGTTGGGAGATGCGCACCCGGCTCTTCCTGCGCACCTCCGAGTTCCTCTGGCAGGAAGGGCACACCGCCCACGCGGACGCCGAGGAGGCGGAGCGCGAGACACTCCTCATTCTCGGTATCTACCGGAAGTTCATGGAGGAGTGGATGGGCATGCCGCCCATCACCGGCCTCAAATCCGAGTCGGAGAAGTTCGCCGGCGCCGTGCGCAGCTACGCCTGCGAAGCCCTCATGCAGGACAACAAGGCCCTGCAGGCCGGGACCTCGCACTTCCTGGGCCAGAATTTCTCCCGCCAGTTCGACCTGAAGTTCCAGTCCGAGGCGGGGCAGGAGGAGTATGCCTGGAACACCTCCTGGGGCGTCTCCACGCGCCTGGTGGGCGGCCTGGTGATGAGCCACGGCGACGACGCCGGCGTTGTGGTGCCCCCGAAGCTAGCTCCCATCCAGGTGGTCATCGTGCCCATCCTGCGAGGCGACGACACCGCGACCGCCGTGAAGGAGAAGGCCGCGGAGGTGGCGCTCAGACTGCGTGAGCTCGGCGTCCGGACCCGTCTGGACGAGCGCGACCACCTGTCGCCGGGATCGAAATACTACGAGTGGGAGCGGAAAGGCGTCCCGTTCCGGGTGGAGATCGGGCCCAAGGACCTGGCGCAAGGGCAGCTTGCTCTGGCCCGGCGTGTCACCCCCGAGGGCGCCAAACGGAAAGAGTTCGTCCCCGAGGCCGAAGCGATCGCCGGCATGCCGGCCGGTCTCGAGGCCTTCCAGAGGGAGCTCCTCGAGAGCGCCACACGGCGCCGTGAGGAGCACTCCTACCGGGGGGTGAAGAGCGTCGCCGAAGCGAAGGAGATCCTCGACACGACCGGGGGGTTCGTGTTCACGGGTTGGAGCGGGGACCCCGCGGTGGAGCAAACCATGAAGGACGTGTGCAAGGCCACCTCCCGGGTCATCCCCGGCGAGGAATTCCGTTCGGAGACAACACCGGAGAAGTGCGTCTCCGGTACTGGGCCGTCCAGGATGGAGGTCGTCTGGGCAAGAGCGTACTGACGGAGCCCTTCCCAAGGGTCGACGGAGAGCTTCGCTGTGGCGGCGTGCGGGTCGCCGACCTCGCCGAGCGCTTCGGCACGCCGCTCTACGTCTATGACATGCGGCGCATCGAGGACCGGGTCCGGACCTTTCAGAAGGCATTCGCCGACATAGATCACCTCCTGGCCTATTCCGTGAAGGCCAACGGCAACCTGAGCGTGCTGCGTCGCCTGGCGGCCCTGGGGTGCGGCGCGGACATCACCAGCGCGGGTGAGCTGTACCGGGCGCGGAAGGCCGGCATTCCGGCGGAGCACATCGTCTTCGCCGGCGTGGGCAAGACCGAGCCGGAGATGGTTTACGCACTGCGTGAAGGCATCTACGCGTTCAACGTGGAGAGCGCGGCCGAACTCGAAAGGCTGGAGTCGGTGGCCTCCGAGTTGGGGCTGCGAGCTCGCTTCGCCTTGCGTGTGAACCCCGACGTGCTCTCGCCCACTCCTCACGAGTACACGGCCACCGGGCACGCCGCGACCAAGTTCGGCGTGCCGTTGAAGGAAGCCGCGGAGCTGTACCGTTGGGCTGCCGGGCGGCGCAACCTCGAGGCTCGTGGCATCGACGTTCACATCGGATCGCAGATCGTCGAGTCGGCACCCTACTTGAGGGCCTTGGAGTTGGTGCTCGATCTCGTGGGCGAGCTGAACGAGGACGGCGTGCGCCTGTCCTACCTGGATCTGGGTGGTGGCTACGGGATCTCGTACGATGCGGGGCCGGCCCTGGACATCGACGCGCTGGCTCACACGGTGGTGCCCCGCGTGAAGGAGTCCGGCCTTTCGCTGGTGGTGGAGCCCGGCCGCGCGGTGGTGGGGGACGCGGGTATCCTGCTGACAAGGGTGCAGTACGTCAAACGGGCAGGCAAGATCTTCGTCATCGTAGACGGTGGGATGAGCGAGCTGATCCGTCCAAGCCACTACGGCGGATACCACGCCATCGAGCGGGTCGACACGAGGGTACCACGGCGCACCGAGATCGTGGACGTCGTTGGGCCCATCTGCGAGACGGGGGATTTCCTTGCCCGCGACCGCTCACTCGATGTCCCCGAGCCCGGCGAGTTGCTCGCGGTGCGCACCGTGGGCGCGTACGGCTTCGCCATGGCTTCGAACTACAACGGGCGGCGGCGCCCGGCTGAATGCATCGTGGAGGGGGAGCGTGTCACCGTGGCGCGGCGCCGGGAGACCCTGGGTGATCTCGTGCGAGGGGAGGAGGGCGCCGAGGACATCGACTCCGACGACCTGGGGAGCTCCGGGGGAGATTCATGAGCCCCGAGCAGGACCGCATACTGATCCTGGACTTCGGTTCCCAGTTCACGCAGCTGATCGCGCGGAGGATTCGCGAAGAGAGAGTCTATTGCGAGATCCACCCCGCCACGCGTTCTCTCGACTGGATCCGGGAGTGGGCACCACGCGGCGTCATCCTGTCCGGGGGACCTTCCTCGGTCTACGGTGAGGACGTGCCCACGACGGATCCTGCGCTGCTTCGGTCGGGCATTCCGGTGCTGGGGATCTGCTACGGCATGCAGCTCATCGCTCATCTGGAGGGCGGCAAGGTCCACCACGGTCGTCGGGAGTACGGTCGTGCCGCGCTGACCGTGGAGGCGGGCGAAGGACTCTTCGCACGGTTCCAGCCGGGCGTGGAGACCACGGTCTGGTGCTCCCATGGTGATCACGTCGACGAGGCACCGTCGGGGTACCGGAAGATGGCTTCGACCTCGTCGCTTCCCGTGGCGGCGTTCCGGGCGGTGGATCGGGAGATCTGGGGGGTGCAGTTCCACCCCGAGGTGGCCCACACCCCCCGCGGAGACGAGATCCTCTCGAACTTCCTCTTCGAGGTCTGTGGATGCAGGCCCACGTGGACCGCGGGCGCGTTCATCGACGACACCGTGGCGCGCATCCGGGAACGCGTGGGGGAGGGAACCGCGATCTGTGGGCTCTCGGGGGGTGTGGACTCGGCCGTGGCGGCGGTTCTCGTTCACCGCGCCATCGGTGACCGGTTGACGTGCATCTTCGTGGACCACGGCCTGCTGAGGATGCACGAGCGCGAGCAGGTGGAGCGCATGTTCAGGACCCATCTGGGGATGAAGCTCGTGGTGGAGGACGCCGCGGACCGGTTCCTCGCACGCCTGCACGACGTCACGGAGCCCGAGGCGAAACGAAGGGTCATCGGCAACACCTTCATCGAGGTCTTCGAGTCCGCGGCCGAGCGGGAAGGGACGGGTGCTCGCTACCTCGTGCAGGGCACCCTCTACCCGGATGTCATCGAATCCGTCTCCACAGGAGGGCCCTCGGTGACCATCAAGACGCATCACAACGTCGGAGGTCTCCCCGAGGAGATTCCCTTCGAGCTGGTCGAGCCGCTTCGGGATCTCTTCAAGGACGAGGTGCGGCAGGTCGGGAGGGAGCTCGGGCTCTCGGAAGAATTCGTGGGGCGTCATCCTTTCCCTGGGCCCGGCCTGGCCATCCGCGTCCTGGGCGACGTGACCCCGGAGCGGCTGGTCGTGCTTCGTGAGGCCGACGCCATCTACCTGGAGGAGATTCGGGAGGCCGGCCTCTACGACGACATATGGCAGGCCTTCGCGGTGCTCCTGCCGGTGCGGTCGGTCGGGGTGATGGGGGATGAGCGCACCTACGAGAACGTCCTGGCGCTGCGCGCGGTCACGTCCCGGGACGGCATGACGGCGGACTGGTATCCGTTCCCTGCCGAGGTGCTGGCGCGGATCTCGACGCGCATCATCAACGAGGTGTCCGGAGTGAACCGGGTGACGTACGACGTGAGCTCGAAGCCGCCTGCGACCATCGAGTGGGAATAGGCCGACCCCGACCCGTCATCTCGGGGTGACGACGGCGTCCGCCTCGATCTCGATGAGCATGGCGGGGTCGATGAGGCTCCGGACCTCGACTATGGTTGTGGTGGGGGGGGGGCTGGCAAAGGCCTCTTTGTGGGCCCGCCCGTACTCCGCCCACCGGGAGATGTCGGTAACGAACATTCGCGTCCGGGTCACGTCTCCCATCGTCGCTCCGACGGCGGCCAGGGCCTCCCCGATGATATCGAAGCACCGTCTGGCCTGGGCATAGGCGTCCCCGGGAGCGAAGACCTCCCCGGCCGGGGACACGGGTGCCGTGCCGGTGACGAAGATCATGTTTCCCGCTCTGAGGGCGCGGCAGTACCCGACCTGGCTCTCCCACGGGGCGCCGCTGTAGACACGTTGGAACAACACTTGCACCTCCTTGCCCGCGACCGGGCGTTTCCCGCTCGGCGAACCATGCAACCGATGGCCCGTGGCCGCAACGACCTTCGCGAGCCGGAGTCGGCAGTGGGTCCGGCCAGGAAACGGGATACAGGGGGCCACACGTGAAAAGCACTCTGGCCGTATTGATCGCGCTGACGTTGTGCGTGCCTGCCGCGCTCGAAGCCCAGATCGCGTGGGACGCGCCGTCCTTGATGAGACCCGGGACTCCGTCCGGGCTCTCCGTCCTTCTCCTGGACCCGGGTCAGGGCTCGGGTCTCGGGGTGGCCGCCGGGTGGAGACATGACCCGGCACCTCTGGGGATCGGCTTCCGCGCGGGGCTCGCAAACGGTCCCAACGACGACCTTTCGGCCCTCTTCGGCGTGGACGTGTCGGGGTCTCTGGCGAAGTCGGGCACGTCCGGTGAGCCGTCTGTGATGTGGTGGAGCGGAGCCGGACTCGGCGTCGGCCGGAACGCCCGGGTCTCGGTGCCCGCGGGCCTGGTGTTGGGATGGGAGGCCCGAGACGGGGGCGTCTCGTTCTCGCCCTACGTGGGAGGGCACGTGGCACTGGACATCCTCACCGCCGGCGATGGCGACATGCGCCTGGACGGGGCCGTGGACCTGGGCGTCGACCTGGGCTTCGCCTCCGGATGGATGCTGCGCTTCGGGGCGTCCGTTGGTGGGCGGGACGCGCTGGCGGTGGGAGTGCGCTTCCCGGGCACTCGATGAGGGTGCGGAACCCACGGACCCTTCGGGTCGTCTATATTGTCGGACGACGCGCTTCCGCGCGCCTGCCGCGAACCATCTGAATCCGGGGGGATCCGTGCGCTGCTCCCTCGTCGTGCTCTTCACCGTTGCCGCGCTACTGCCCGCAGCCGCCGGTGCCCAGCTGTCGTGGGACGAGCCGTCCCTGGTGGGGCCCTACGCGCCCCAGGGCGTGAGCGTCTTTCTCCTCGACCCCGATCCCGGCGACAACCTGGGCGCCCTTGTGCACTGGCGGCACGACTCCGCTTCCCTCGGCCTGGCGTACCGGGCCGGATTGGCGCGGGACGCCAACGGTGCTCTGGCGGGACTCGCCGGCGTGGACGTTTCCGGCATCCTGGCGCACGGTGTGGAGGACGCGGACATCCGGGTCGTGTGGTGGACCGGTATCGGGGCGGGGCTGGGCAACAACCTCACGGTGTCCGTCCCACTCGGCCTCATGGCCGGCTGGAGGGGACTCGGCGACGACAACGTGTTCGCGCCGTACGCCGGAGCTCACGTGAGCCTGGATCTGTCCACTCGTGAGGGGGGTGGGGTCGTGAGCATGCGACCCTCGTTCGACGTGGGGCTGGACCTCACGCTGGTGTCCGGATTCCTCGTCCGGGCGGGTGCCTCCCTGGGCGAGCGCAGCTCGCTGGCGTTGGGTCTTCGTCTGCCGGTGAGTCCCGCGGCTCGATAGCGGGCCGGGAGCCGGATCGTCAGACCACGCGGCAGATCAGGCACTTGAGATAAGCCGACTCCGGGCACCCCGCCGCCACGGGGTGATCCGCCGCCTGTCCGCGACGCTCCAGGATCTGCACGTGCCGCCCCGTCGCCGCGGCCGCGGCGCCTACCGCGCGGGTGAAGTCGTCCCCCGATACCCTGCCGGAGCAGGAGCACGTGACGAGGATCCCGTCGCGCTCCATGCAGCGCAGGGCGAGGGCGTTGAGGCTCTGGTAGGCCCGGAGCGCTTGCGGTATCCCGCGGCGCGTCCGGGCGAAACGCGGCGGGTCCAGGACGATCATCCCGTACGTGCGGTCTGCGGCGGCTTCGCCCTCGAGCCATCGAAAAGCATCGGCCCGAACCAGCTCGACGCGTTCTCCAACCGCGTTTCTCTCGGCGTTGGCCCGCGCGAGCTCCAGTGCCGGCCTGGACACGTCGACGCCCACGACCCGGCTGGCGCCGGCGGCGGCGAGGGTGACGCCGAACCCGCCGGAATAGCAGCACACGTCGGCGACGGTCCGACCGGCTCCGTAGGAGGCGGTCCGGGTCCTGTTGTCCCTCTGGTCGAGGTAGAAGCCGGTCTTCTGGCCCGTCCTCAGATCGACTCCGAAGTCCAGGTCGCCTTCGCGCACGGTGACGACCTCGGTGGGAGGGGTCCCCTCCATGGGCCCGTCGCGGAGTTCCAGACCCTCTTCCTCGAGAACGCCCTTTTCCGTCCGCAGCATGATGCTCTCGGGGCCAAGCGCCTCGCGGAGGGCCTGCAGGATCGGGTCGCGGCGCATCGCCAGCGCGAGGCTGGTCAGCTGTACGCACAGATGGGATCCGTACCGATCCACCGTGAGCCCGGAGAGGCCGTCCCCTTCGGAGAACACCACGCGACAGGCGCCCCGGGGGTGGTCGAGGCGCAGGACGTTCCCGCGGAGCGCCACGGCCTCGCTGATGCGGCGTGCGAAGAAGGCTCCGTCGAGGGGAACGGGCTCCCACGCGTACAGGCGGACGCGGATCTGACTCCGCCCATTGTAGAGGCCCCGGGCCAGGAAGGAGCCGTCGTGGGAATGCACGTCCACCTCGTCGCCGTCGGCGGGGCTGTCGTGCACGGACGCGACGGCTCCGGAGAATACCCAGGGGTGCCTGCCCCTGGCGGGTCCGTCGCGCCCCTCCGCCAGGACGACGCGAGGGAGAGGCGTCACGGGGTCCTCAATGGACCGAGAGACTGTCGGACGTCGTCGCGTCCAATCGCTTCTCGACGTCGTCCCAGACGTCCTTCATGAAGGTCACGTCGCGTCCGTGCACGTCCGCGAACGTGAGCATGTCTT